>JAEIGA010015837.1_pt1 | contig 11477 bp, 5 predicted proteins | sample 9270691 | NCBI WGS metagenome assembly JAEIGA01 (sample SAMN17057246, study PRJNA624740) | gut metagenome | biome: biome; isolation source: fecal sample | host: Bos grunniens | place: China: Xizang | collected 2019
GTTGGTGTACGCAATCTTTCGTCTGAGGTCAAGGCTGGCGAAGTGTGGGTTAACGAACTTCGTTTGCGTGAGACAAACAACGAAGGAGGATGGGCAGCACAGGGCAACATGTATCTCCAACTTTCAGATCTTGGCACTATGAATTTCACAGGACGTCATACGACATCTGGATTCGGCGGACTGGAGGAAGGAGTTGCGCAACGTTCTACCGATGACTATTCTTCATACTCAGCAACGGTAAATGTCGAATTGGGTAAGTTCTTCCCTGATAAGGCGAAGGTGTCTGCGCCTCTTTACTATAGTGTAACTAAGGAAAAGACCTCGCCGAAGTATAATCCGCTTGACACGGATATGGAACTTGATGATGCTCTTGATGCATATACAGACCGTCATCAGCGCGACTCAGTAGAGAGTATAGCAGTGACGAAGGTGACAAACACCAACTTCTCATTATCTAATCTCCGTGTCGGAGTGGCTACAAAAGGACACCCGATGCCGTACGATCCAGCCAATTTCTCATTCTCATATAGCCACTCGCATACCAGCAAGCAAGGTGAGACAACAGTATATGAGAATGAAGACAACTGGCGCGGTTCGCTCAATTATGCTTGGAGCCCTGTTTACAAGCCTCTCGTACCGTTCCGTAAATTGAAGACAAAGTCGAAGTATGCTACCATACTTAAAAATATAAATTTCAACTGGCTGCCGCAGAGTATAGCATTTAATACTGATATCTCACGTTCATACTATGAATTGCAGGAGCGTGATATGGAGTCGACAGAGGGAACACAGCTTCCGTTAGTCTTCAATTCACAGTTTATGTGGAACAGAGACTTTAATATACGATGGGATATGACGAAGAATCTGCAGTTCAGTATGCAGACAGCGACCCATGCAGAAGTAGAGCAGCCATACACAGCAGTGAATAAAGACCTCTATCCTGACCGATATGAGGCATGGAAAGACTCAGTATGGACAAGTATTAAGCATCTTGGTACTCCGTTAGACTATAGTCAGAATGTAACAGCATCCTATCGCTTGCCACTCAGTCAGTTACCAATATTCGACTGGCTGACAGGCAATGGCACATATTCTTCTACATACAACTGGGTGCGCGGTACGGAACTCGAGGACGGTACGTCGCTCGGCAACACCATTGCCATGAACCGTACTTACACGCTGAACGGTACATTCGATATGGAGAAATTGTATAACCATATACCGTTCCTCAAGAAGACGAATGAAAGATTCAAAAAGCAGATACGCAAGCCGGTGAAAAAGACCACCCGTAATAATGCAAAGGCTGATGATAAGAAGAAGGATGACCCGAAGAGCAAGTTGCCTCTGAACAAGAACACCATGTCTCTTGAAGTTACGCTCTATCCGGATAGTGCGATAACGGTGTCGCATAATCGCAAGTCGAAACGTCTTATCGTTACAGCTAAAACTCAAGACGGAAAGACCATACCTGTGAGGTTCAAGCCAACAAACGATAATAAGATTTCGGTGCGCATAAAGGCCGATACAGCTACAATGGTGAAACTTTCCATTACAAAGAAAGAAAATCTTGAAGATAAAAAATGGTATAAGGCAGCGCAGTCAGCAGCACGACTGCTTATGATGGTTCGCAATGTCAATTTCACATACCGGAACACATATGCTATGTCGCTTCCGGGCTTCATGCCGATGGTAGGCGATGCATTCGGACAGCGTAGCACTGATGGTCTTATGTCGCCAGGCCTTGACTTTGCTTTCGGTTTCGTAGGAGATGAATATATAGACAAGGCAAACAGTCGTGGATGGCTTCTTAATGCAGACTCTATAGCGACACCAGCTACGACAAACAATATAGAAGACCTCAGTCTGAAGCTTACGCTTGAGCCATTCCGTGATTTCAAGATTGACCTCAATGCTAACCGCACGCAGACGCGTGCCAAGAGTGTGCAATATATGTATGCTGGGAATCCTACCACACAGACCGGCACATTCACGATGACAACTCTTTCGCTCTCTACAGCCTTCGAGGGCATGGGCAGTGCATCAAATGGTTTCCATTCGAAGACGTTTGAAAAGTTCTGCAAGTCACTGCCGTCATTCCGTGAGAAGGTTGAGGCGCAGTATGCTGGTGCCCGTTATCCAGCAGGGACATCGCTTGCAGGTCAGACATTCGATGCTGCCAATGGTGGCGTCAATCAGTACAGCGCAGACGTTATGGTTCCAGCATTCCTTAACGCTTATACGTCAATGGGTGGTGGAAGCCTGGCACTCTTCCCGACGCTGTCGAAGCTACTGCCTAACTGGTCACTGCGTTACAGCGGCCTTGGCAAGCTAACATGGTTCAGCGATAAGTTTAAGAGTGTCACAATCTCCCATGCATATAAGAGCATATATGCCGTAGGCTCATACAGCAGTTTCTCAACATATATGGAATACATGAACGGGCTGGGCTTCATAACCAATGCCGCCACGTCAATGCCTATACCTAATTCAATGTATAATATCTCGCAGGTGAGCATTAACGAAGCCTTCTCTCCGTTGCTCGGTCTCAATGTGACACTGAAGAACGATATGACGCTGAAGATGGAATATCGCACGACAAGAGTAGTCAGCCTTTCTATGACGAGCGTTCAGCTGTCTGAGGCTACATCAAAAGACTGGGTGGTAGGTATGGCATATAAGATACCAGACTTCACATTGTTCTCTTCATCTAACCACAGAAAGGTGAAAAACAGCGGCAACAAGAATAGCGAGCAGGAACAGACCACACGCACCTCAACACGCCGACGTGGCGGATTCAGTCATGACCTTAATCTGCGTCTTGATATCAGCTACCGAAGCCAGGCAGCCATCAATCGCGATATCGCCACTATGACTTCTACTGCAACGAGCGGAAATAATGCCTTTAAACTCTCTTTCTCTGCAGACTACACAGTATCGCGTCTGCTAACCATGAGTTTCTATCTCGACCGTCAGACCAATAAGCCGCTGCTGTCAAACAATTCATATCCTACAACTACGCAAGATTTCGGTTTCGCATTGAAATTCTCGCTTGATAGGTAGGTTGGTTAGTTGACAAGTAAACAAGTAGACAAGTAGACGAGTTGGTTGTTTAGTAGACGAGTTGATGAGAAGTTCCTTGAGTGTAACGAAAAAACAATCAACTTCCGAAACATAGTTAAAGAATAATGTTATGAACATCATAAGATATATCGTCATATTTCTGTTTCAGATTGCTGGGACTGCTGTAGCGTTCGGCATGCCTCTCTCTGCTATACGCGTCGTCGATGCAGAAGAGACAGACTCCTTGTCATCCGACAGTCTCTGCGCCGACACTATAGTCACGCTGACGTTGCCAGAAAAGCTTGACAGTATCTTTCGTGATAAGCTTCTGCAGACTTCACAGATAGGATTCATGGCGTACGACCTTACGGCAGACACATTGCTCTATGCACACAATGAGCATCAGACCATGCGCCCCGCATCGACCATGAAACTGCTGACTGCTATAGCCGCCCTGGATCGTCTGGGGGGCTCATATCGTTACGCTACATCATTAAAGGCTGATGGTAATATATATATAGGTGAAGACGGCGACGAGGAATCACTTACTCTGGCAGGTAATGTTATTGTTGCGGGAGGTATGGACCCATGCTTCGGAAGCGACGATATGCATGCTTTCATCGATGCAATACGCCGTGAGCATGTCGACACAATATATGGCGAGGCGCTTGCCGACATGTCGTTCAAAGAACCAGTGCTGCTTGGCGAAGGCTGGTGCTGGGACGATGATAATCCAGTGCTAACAGCCCTGCCATGGAACAGAAAAGACATATTCATGCAGAAGTTCAAGACTATGCTCTCTGATGCTGGCATCGTGCTTCTCACGCCACAGCACGAAGCTGACACTCTTATGCTCTCTGACACCATTAGCTCTGAGTGTTCTGCGCAGAGTGCCATGCCAGTCGTACCGGCATTCATGCGCGGAAAGAAAATCAGCAGTGCCAATGCGATATGTTGCACACGTTATCACACCATTGGGCAGATACTTATGCGTATGATGAAACGTTCTGACAATCTCTATGCTGAGTCGCTCTTTTATCATCTTGCTGCCTCAAAGCGTCGTCCGGCAAAAGCGGAATATGCAGCAGACATTATGAAAAAACTATTGCAGAAAATTGGAGTGACGCATACGAACTACCGCATAGCCGACGGCTCCGGACTATCGCTATATAACTATCAGACAGCAGATATGCAGATACGACTGCTGCGCTATGCATATCAAAATGCTAATATCTTCGAGCATCTCTATCCGTCATTGCCGATAGCCGGTGTTGACGGAACACTCCAGAAACGCATGCGCAACACTATATGCCATGACAATGTGCGTGGAAAGACAGGTACGCTGACAGGTATCTCGTCACTCTCAGGCTATCTTTCTGCTACTAATGGCAACGTCATAGCATATGCCATAATCAATCAGGGAGTGATGCGTGCCGCCCATGCAAAGACGATGCAGGACAGAATATGCCAAGCACTATGTGAATATAAATAAAGATACTTTTTGAGAAGATACTTTTTAAGAAGATATAGGAAGATAAAGGAAGATATGCCGCTTTCGCGGCGAAGATAGAGGACGATACTTTGGCAAGCGGGTGTTCTGCATCAAAACAAATGTCATTTATCTCCTTCTATCTTCATCTATCTCCTTCTACCTTCATGTAACAAGACAAATGTCATTTATCTCCTTCTATCTACAAGGCAAGCGGAACTTGCGAAACTTAAATATAGGAATTAATCAAACTACATAACTTTAATTTATGAAAAAACTATTACTTTCAATGGCATTCCTCTTTGGAATGACTTCAATGGTTTCTGCACAGCAGACTGCGGAGAAACTCAACCGCGCTCCTGTCGCTGTGAAAACGGCTAAAGGCATACTGGTGTCGTGGCGCTCTCTTAACACAGATGCTGCGAGCACATCTTTTAGCGTCTATCGTAACGGGACACAGATAGCCTCTGCCATTTCGACTAAGACAAACTATCTTGATGCCGACGGCAAGCCAGGCGATACGTATCGCATCGTGGCAAGCACAGGCGAAGAAGCGTCAGCTACGGCATGGAGCAGCATGTACACCACCATCGACCTCCCGCGTCCAAATGCACGCAAGTCGTTTGCAGGCAAGACAACGGGTCGCTACCGTCCGGACGACATTTCAGTAGGCGATGTTGACGGCGACGGCGAGTATGAGCTCGTATTGAAGTGGCTGCCAGACGACCAGCGCGACAGTGGCAAGAACGGCTATTCTACGCCAGCCTATATTGACTGCTACGAGATGGACGGCACACGTCTCTGGCGCATCGACCTCGGTTTCGGCGTGCGCTCAGGTAACCACTATACCCAGTTCCTCGTCTACGACTTTGACGGCGACGGCAAGGCAGAAGTAATCTTCAAGACTGCAGCCGGAACGAAGGATGCCAATGGCAAGTATGTCAGCGAGGCTGCAACAGACAGCAAGATTAAAAGCATTGACAATACAGCTATCTCAGTCAATTCAAACGGTCATGTGACTGACGGCGAGGAGTTCCTGACAGTCTTCAACGGACAGACGGGTGCTGCTATGCACACCATCTGGTATAGTCCAAACCGTGCAATGGTCAACTTTCCGACATCTGACGGCACATACAGCAGCAGCTGGGGAGACACAAGCTATAACCGCGGCGAACGCTATAATGCTGCCGTAGCTTACCTCGATGGACTCAGTAAACTGCCTTCAGCCATTATGCAGCGCGGTTATTATACTTATTGCTACATTTGGGCAGTCGACTGGGACGGCTCTTCACTCAAGACACGCTGGCTGCATAAAGGCTCTAAGGATTCATGGCAGGTGTTCGATGCAGCAGGAAAGGAAATCCTGAAGGGCAGCGGCAAGTCAAGTTACGGACAGGGTGTGCACGGCATTTCTGTGGCTGACGTGAATAATGACGGCTTAGACGATATCGTTACGGGTAGTGCGTCGGTTGCTCATGATGGCAAATTGCTCTGCTCTACAGGAAAAGGACACGGCGATGCGATACATCTCGCAGACCTTTGTCCTGACCGTCCCGGACTTGAAGTGATGATGCCTCACGAGGAGAGTCCTTACGGATATGACGTTCATGATGCAGCAACGGGCGAATTGATTGTTTCGGCTACAAGTAGCGGAGATAATGGCAGAGGACTTGCGGCTGACTTTGTGCCAGCTAATCGTGGCTTTGAATTCTGGTCATCAGCCGATAATAATATGTATTCATGCTCTGACGGAAGCGTTGTTATGACCAGCAAGCCTGACACAAACTACCGTATCTACTGGACAGGCGACCCGTTTGACCAATCTTTTGATGGCAGATACGACAGTAATTCTGGCACAGGAGCACCACGCATTCGCTCATATAATACAGCATCAAAGAAAATCATTGTGTTCCAGGAGTTTGCTAAATATGGCAATCCTGTCTGTTGCAACACGACAAAGGCTACACCTTGTCTGCAGGCTGACATCATGGGCGACTGGCGTGAGGAGATTATCATGGTGAAGTATGAGGAAGACTGGAGCGACGCAATGTGTCAGCTCATCATATATTCTACCCCCGAACCAACAGACTATAAGGTGACATGCCTCATGCAAGATCATGTCTATCGTATGGGCGTAGCATGGCAGAGCTCATCATACAATCAGCCGCCACATCTTGGATATTATCTTCCAGACGCACTCGGCATAAACACCGCAACATATACAACACAAACAACAAACCACGCTCCTGCCGTAACATCAACCGACGAGAGCGGAGCACTGACAGAAGATCTTGCTATGCCTGCAGAAGACAAAGGCATCGTGACAGGAGTGTGTTATACAACAGGAAAGAACCAGGAGATAACCAATTCTGAGAGTGGAGGATTTATAAAAGTGCGCACTGGCAACAACGATAACACCATAACCTTTTATGTTAATGAGGGATACGTCATCACAGGAATGAAACTTGTAGGACGAAGCAATAATAACTCTACTACCGCCGACCGCTCAATAACAATGACAGGCGTATACATAGACAATGCCACAGCTTCTGTGCTTGATGCCCCTTTCATCTTTCCTGGCGGAACAGCGGGCACCGACCCCGTAACGAAAAAGGTTGAAGGATTCGAGTCTGCTGATAACATAAAACTGACGTTCGATAATAGCCGTATCGTCTCGTCTGCCGAGGATTCTGCTGGAAAAAACAAACAGCTTTACTTAAAGGCGACATTCACCTACAAACTCTCTACGGGCATAGAACATACAGAAACTGTCATCATTAATAATGGCAAAATCTATAACCTGCAGGGACAGGAAGTAGAAAGCCCTGTCTCAGGACAGATATATATCCAGAACGGAAAAAAGATGATAAGCAAATGATAAGAATGTAAAATAACGTGGGTTCAACGAAAATAATCGTCTGAGCAAGATAATAAAAAACGACTTAGGTGTCAAGCAGTATGTTTTAACACCTAAGTCGTTTTTGTTTTTTATAGAAGCAGATATTGTCTGATAAGTTTTGAGGGATTAGTTTTTTCGCTCTAACTCTTGCAGATTTTCCATCTTTTTAGTTTCAAGGAATTCGTAAATGCCACAGAGATGTTCACGCACACGCTGATTGCCGAACTCATACACCTTGCCGACAAGTCCGTCAAGGAAGTCACGGTCGTGGCTCACGACGATGAGTGTGCCGTCGAAATCAACGAGTGCCTGCTTCAGTATGTCTTTGGTCTTGATGTCGAGATGATTGGTCGGCTCATCGAGGATAAGCAGGTTGACAGGTTCGAGCAGGAGTTTCAGTATGGCAAGTCGTGTGCGTTCGCCTCCCGACAGCACCTTCACCTTCTTTGTGCTTTCCTCTCCGCCGAACATGAACGCACCTAACAGGTCGCGTATCTTAAGCCGGACGTCGCCCTTGGCAATGTCGTCGATGGTCTGGAACACAGTGAGATTGTCGTCGAGCAGCGATGCCTGGTTCTGTGCAAAATAGCCTATCTGTACGTTATGTCCCAGAGTCAGCGTGCCGTCATGCTCCAGCTGGTCCATGATACACTTCACCATAGTTGACTTGCCTTCACCGTTGCGTCCGACGAATGCCACCTTCTCGCCTCGCTTGATGGTGAATGATGCGTTGCGGAAGATAGTTTTCTCTCCGAAAGCCTTGCCTACGCCGTCAGCTATGACAGGATAGTTTCCGCTGCGTGGCGATGGCGGGAATTTCAGTCGGAGGCGTGATGTGTCTTCTTCGTCCACCTCTACCAGCTCTAATTTCTCAAGCATCTTTACGCGGCTCTTAACCTGTAGGGTCTTGGCGTATGTGCCCTTGAAGCGTTCGATAAACTCTTTTGTTTCCTGAATCATCTTCTGTTGCTCCTCATACTGCTTCTGCTGTTGTTCGCGGCGCTCCTTGCGCAGTTCGAGATACTGGCTGTATGTAGCCTTGTAGTCGTATATTCTGCCCATTGTCACCTCAATGGTTCTGGTGGTGATGGTGTCGACGAATTTGCGGTCGTGGCTAATTACGACAACAGCTTTAGCAGACTGGCGGATGAAATCTTCAAGCCACTGAATACTGTCGATATCAAGATGATTGGTAGGCTCGTCGAGCAAGAGAACGTCAGGATCTTTCAGAAGCAGTTTGGCAAGCTCGATACGCATGCGCCAACCTCCGGAGAACTCGCTTGTGGGACGATTGAAATCAGAGCGTTCGAAGCCAAGTCCGAGCAAAGTCTTTTCGACATTCTCCTCAAAATGTGTCATGTCGATGGCGTAGAACTTTTCGCTCAACGCACTCACTTTCTCTATAAGCTGCATATAATCCTCGCTTTCGTAGTCAGTGCGTGTTGAAAGTTCGTTGTTCATCTGCTCAATCTCCTTTTCTATTTCTTTTAGATGGGCGAAAGCCTGTGCCGTTTCTTCAAACACAGTGCGGCCGTCTTCGGTCATCAGATGCTGTGGCAGGTATGCCACAACACAGTCTTTCGGAATCTGCACCTGTCCGCGTGTAGGCTGACGAACACCAGCTAAGATTTTCAGCATAGTGCTTTTCCCCGCTCCGTTCTTTCCCATGAGCGCGATGCGGTCTTTTTCGTTTATTTGGAAGGATATGTCTTTAAATAGTGTAGTGCCGCCAAATTCTACGGCAAGTCCGTCTACTGATATCATGATTATATAGTTTTTTTGTAATTCTATGTGGAATGAATATAATACGGCATTCTTTTCCGAGGCGCCGCCTATCTTATGCAAAGTTAGTGCAAACCGAATGCAATCAAGTTTGCTTGGAATTGCTGAGGTGCCGCCTAAGTTATGCAAAGTTAGTGCAAACCGAATGCAATCAAGCTTGCTTGGAATTGCTGAGGTGCCGCCTAAGTTATGCAAAGTTAGTGCAAAACATTGGGATATCAAAATTTTTGAGTTATATTTTCCTATTCATCATCTTCTGCATGGGATTGTTATGTCATGTCGTCTATTTGTGTTTTTAATGCAAATCACTCCTGCCTTTGTTCCATAATTTACGCTGTTTGGTCTGTTTTGTACGAAATCTTATATTTTGAGACATTAGATATGCTGATTATGCTATTTTAATGTTGTGTCTGACGCATTGAATGTGCAATAGGAGTAGACAGCTATTACACAAAAGTCTGGAAATGTGCATAAATGTCTTGCCTATAGTGTTATTTTAGTATAAATCTTTGCCTGTTCTGAAAAATATTTGTACTTTTGTAGCGATTATGCGCATATATATAATATGTGTTAAAGGTGTTAAACCAGAAGAAAAATAATAACTATATACATTAATTCAAGAAACATGAGTTTGAAAATTGTAGTGCTTGCAAAGCAAGTACCAGACACACGTAATGTGGGCAAGGATGCCATGACGGCTGAAGGTACGGTGAACCGTGCTGCACTGCCTGCAATCTTCAATCCTGAGGATTTGAATGCCCTTGAACAGGCTCTGCGCCTTAAGGAGCAGAATCCAGGTTCGACAGTAGGAATTTTGACTATGGGTCCGCCGCGTGCAGCAGAGATTATACGCCAGGGACTCTATCGTGGCGCTGACACAGGCTGGCTTCTTACTGACCGTCTGTTTGCTGGCGCTGACACATTGGCAACTTCATATGCGCTTGCAACAGCAATTAAGAAGATTGGTGATGTTGATATCGTTATCGGAGGTCGCCAGGCTATTGACGGCGATACCGCTCAGGTAGGTCCGCAGGTGGCTCAGAAGCTTGGGCTGAATCAGGTGACATATGCTGAGGAAATTCTGAAATGTGAGGATGGCAAACTGACCATCCGCAGACAGATTGACGGAGGTGTCGAAACAGTAGAGGCTCCTATGCCAATCGTCATTACTGTTAACGGAAGCGCTGCGCCTTGCCGTCCACAGAATGCCAAATTGGTTATGAAGTATAAGCGTGCTACTGCTCCGCTTGAGCGTACACCAGACATGCCTTATCAGGAACTATATGAGGAGCGTCCATACCTTACTCTGACCCAGTGGTCGGTGGCTGATGTGGATGGTGATCCGCAGCAGTGCGGACTAAGCGGTTCACCGACAAAGGTGAAGGCTGTCCAGAATATTGTGTTTCAGGCTAAGGAGTCGAAAACTCTCACTGGCAGCGATGCAGATATCGAGGGCATGATAAAGGAATTGCTTGACGAAAAGATTATTGGTTGATGAATAGAGGAAGATAGAGGAAGATAGAAGAAGATAAAGGAAGATAAAGGACAATACTTCTAAGTTGTTCCTTTTATCTTCGGAGTAAGAAAGCAAACGACATAATCATTAAGCCCTTCCAATTTATTTGAAGTAATGTCTTATATCTTCGCGACAAAGTCGCATACCTTCATCTAACTCCCTATATCTACATTTAAAATAAAAAATATGAATAACGTATTTGTATATTGCGAAATAGAAGGCACACAGGTACAGGAAGTATCTCAGGAATTGCTGACGAAAGGACGCAAACTGGCCAACCAACTGAATGTCGAACTGCATGCAGTTGTTGCAGGAACAGGTATTAAAGATAATGTAGAAGAACAGATTCTGCCATATGGCGTTGACAAACTCTTTGTGTTCGACGGTGAAGGCTTGTTCCCATACACATCTGCTCCGCATACTGATATATTAGTGAATCTCTTTAAAGAAGAGCAACCACAGATTTGCCTTATGGGCGCAACGGTTATTGGCCGTGACCTCGGTCCAAGAGTATCTTCATCTTTGTTCAGCGGCTTAACTGCTGACTGTACAGAGTTGGAAATTGGCCCGTACGAGAATAAGAAAGAAGGTAAGGTTTATGAGAACCTGCTCTATCAGATTCGACCAGCCTTCGGCGGTAACATTGTGGCAACCATCGTAAACCCAGACAACCGTCCGCAGATGGCAACTGTTCGCTCTGGCGTAATGCAGAAAGCCATTTACGATGGCGA
>JAEIGA010015838.1_pt1 | contig 11477 bp, 9 predicted proteins | sample 9270691 | NCBI WGS metagenome assembly JAEIGA01 (sample SAMN17057246, study PRJNA624740) | gut metagenome | biome: biome; isolation source: fecal sample | host: Bos grunniens | place: China: Xizang | collected 2019
AGATGATCGACAGCATTGGAACGACCTCCCGAGTACAGAGTGTTTGCATCTGTAAGGAATGGCTTTCCACCCAAAGACCTGATCACATCAACCACGCGCGCGGCATAATTAGGCCTGATATACGCCAGATTACCCGGCTCTCCGAAATGAATCTTGATTGCAACAAACTTATCCTTGAAATCGATGCCATCGATTCCAGCACGTCTTACAAGTCGCTCAAGCTTCTTCATAAGGTCATTGCCCGGACTTGTTCTCAGATCGGTGAAAAATACTTTTGACTGTTCCATATCGATTATTTATTATGTTGCCCGAAACAGGACATTGAAAATGCCCTCGCCAAGCAGCGCTATTCCTATGATGATGATTATCGCACCGGTAATCCTGTTTATCCACAAAATCGTCCTCATCTGGAAGTTCTTCCTGAAATGACTGAGCAGCCAGGTCACACAGAACCAGTATACAGCCGAGCCGGCACTTACAGAAAGTATGATCGGCATCACGCTCCAGTTATGAGGGGCGTCATCCGCAAGTCCGAAGAATGCAAAAAGTGCCAGGATGACAAACACGGCTCCAGGATTGGAGAATCCCATTATCAGAGCCTGCATGAAATCCGTAAGTGACACAGAAGCCGCCGCACCCTTCTTCATCTTCCTGAACGGATCAGAAAAGCTCATCGACACACCCAGAACAGCTACGACGATTCCTCCGACTATAAGAATGATATTCTGATGTGCATGAATGAATTCCTGAACAATTGCAAGGGCGAAGATTGCAATCACAGCATACAAAGTGTCGACCACACAGGCTCCTAGTCCTGTTATGAAACCAACCTTGTGCCCTCCGCTCAAGGATTTCTGAATCACAAGAATAGCTATCGGTCCGACAGGGGCCGACGCACATATTCCAACAATGAATGCCTTCAGAATGTCCAGTATCATATTCTGCGAATATCAAAGTAAATGTAAACGGACAAAGATAAACAAATTTCTTCATATCTTTGCAGACAGAGAAGACAGCTGAAATGAAAAAAGAGAATATATTGATATGGGGACTCGTCCTGCTGTCAGCAGTGATGATGTCGATTCCTTACCTGATTCCTCACACCGGAATACTTGCACTCTTTGCACTTATCCCATTGCTGTGCATGGAAAGGATTGCCACAATGCTGGAGAAGAAGAGGGTGTGGATATATCACTACTCGGCATTTGTCATCTGGAATGCCATAACAACATTCTGGGTATGCAATGCCACAGTCGGAGGCGGTCTGTTCGCAATCTTTGCAAACGCATTTCAGATGTCAGTCGTATTCGGACTTTTCAGACTCTGTAAGAAGAAGATGCGTGGCAGCCTTCCATATATTTTCCTTGCAGCTGCATGGATAGCATGGGAACGATTCTACTTCGATGCTGAAATTTCATGGCCATGGCTGGTTCTCGGTAACTCATTCGCCCGCAGCACATGGGCAATACAATGGTATGAATTCACCGGAGCACTCGGCGGTTCTTTATGGATCTGGATCTGCAACCTCGGACTTTTCGGTCTTATGGTCGCCCTCTCTGATGGAAAATGGCAGAGATTCAACATCAAGGCAAAGACAGCTGCAGTTGTCGGTTACCTGTCTGTTCTGATTGTTCCTTTCATCATTTCCGGCAGGATAGGCCATAAATATGAAGGCTCGATGGATGCGGCTGAGACTCTCGAAACAATAATCATTCAGCCTGACATCGACCCATACAACAAGTTCAGGGCAATGACTCAGGACCAGCAGAATGCCGTATTCCTGAGACAGGCCGCAGACGAACTGACTTACAGGAAGAACGATACCACCTGCACACCACTCCTGCTTCTTGCACCGGAAACATTCACCAACGACATAATCACGGGAAGATATGACAGGAGCCTTACATGGAGGAGATTCACTACCTTCCTCAAGGAGTATCCTGATGTGAACCTGCTGTTCGGAGCATCAAGCTACGATTATATCAACTCCCCTGTCAGACCATCACCAACCGCTCGCAAGGCAGGTGACGACCTGTGGGTCGAATCACATAATTCAGCCCTCATGACTGACGGCACGGGCAGGACAGAAATATTTCACAAGAGCAAGCTTGTGGTTGCAGTCGAGAAGACACCATATCCAGCGGTTTTGTGCAGACTGGATGATATGCTTGGAGGCGTCATGGGCAGATGTGTAGGTCAAGATGAGATCAGTCTGCTGAATGTCATCAGTACAGACGGAAAGACGATTCCGATCGGATGCGCCGTGTGCTATGAATCCGTATATGGAGAATACTACACAGACTATGTAAGGAAGGGAGCCGAAGCCATGACTATCATCACAAATGATGCATGGTGGGGAAATACTCCGGGATACAGACAGCATCTGAGCTACGCATGCCTCATGGCCATAGAGACGCGCAGAGCAATTGCCAGATGCGCCAACACCGGCATTTCAGCAATCATAAGTCCTTCGGGAAAGGTAATATCAGAGACACAGTGGTGGGAGCCGGCTGTACTGAAAGGCAGCATACCTCTCAGGAATGACATGACATTCTTTGTAGCCCACGGCGACATAACAGGCAGAATCTGCACCTTCCTCTTCCTTATGCAGCTGCTTGCACTTGTTGTCAGATTCAGATTTCTCTGACAACCACACCTATCTTTCTTGACTGACACCACAGCCAGAACATGCCTGTGGAAGGTACATGTTTTTCAACCTTGAATGTCAGACCTTTTTCGGTCTTGACATCGTTGGCCGTAGTATAAGTCAGGTCAGCTGTCACCTCCTGCCCATAATCACTCAGATCAGCATCACATCTGAGAATGAAATAATGAGCCATTTCATCATCCATGACACGGAATTCATTCCTCTTTGCATTGTATGCCATCTGACACTTGTTTCCGTCATAATCGAAGACGACACTACCCCTTATGACAAGAGAAGCGTTTTCCTTTGCAATCAGGATTCCATCCACCTCATACTGCACACATCCTGATACAAACATCACAAGCAGGGAAACGGCGAGCAAAGTAAACCTATTCATCATATTCCTCCTCAATATTTATCTCCTTCATTACGATATCTTCGCTGCCATCCTCCCAAACAATATGAGCCCTCAACGTACCCTTCCTGACCACAGTGTAGTAACAATCCTTGCCGACACTGACAGGATTACCATTGAATGTCCACCATATTTCCTTCGCATCCTGTGCATTGAAGAGCCTTAACGGAAGTTTTGTACCGATCAGAAAAGCCCCGCTTTCACTTCTGTCCACATTTGCCAGATACATATACGGCGTGCCCTTGTCCTGTCGTCTCTTGGTCATGAAAGAAAGCCTTAACTTCTCTCCAGCATATTCGCCTTCGATAAAGTTGACATACACTGTGTAACTTGTAGAGAACTCTAGTCCTTCGATGATACAGGCCCATTTACCCGATTCACAAGACTCCAGCTCGGCGGCATAAATCTGTTCGCCCGATTTCTCGCACACCACAGCAGCCTTGCCCTCATACCCGAAACTGCTTGAAAACGAAATGATTGCAGCATCTTGAAACACATCAGCCTTGAGATCTTGAGGAACAGGAAGAGCATCTGCGGAATATCCTGACAATGAAAACGTCACCTTGCTGCCATCAAAAGCAATGTCCCATATTGCCTTATCCACACTGGCATCCCCCCAGCATTTCAGACCGGGCACACTCTTGGGAGTGAGTGTCGTCGCACCTCCGAAAGGATAAAAGACACCGCTAAGAGATGTGAGATAATTCTCATACAGTTCGTCATATATATTGTCGAACTCATCATTCCTGCAGTCGGCCTCAACAAGGTCTGCACACTGATGAGCGGCAAAAGCATTCACCTCATTACTATTGCCCCACCTTTCTGCCGCAGTGACATTCCTGTCATAAACTTCAGAGTAGCCTGCATTGTTGAGAGATCTGTCTATATGATACAGCAACATGCCTTCCCCGCCAATGTGGCGGTCCCAGCCTGCCAGGGTTCTGCATTCCAGAAGAAAATATTCGTTATCATTGTCCGAATCAATCCTGAAATATCTGCCGGAATCAATTGACGGCAGGGTATATTTTCCAGAAGAGACGAGCATATGAGGTTCGTTCAGACCAAGATATTCCCTCTCCACAGCAGACAGATTCGGTGGCGTATGTCCATCATTGTTATAGTTGCCGGCATCCATCAATGACAGTCTGCGCCATGTTGCAGCTCCCACTCCTCCTACCTGATAGTCCGTGTCATACATATCCGGAAGTCCGAATGTATGGGCATATTCATGACAGAACGTGCCAATGGAAGTCATTACAGTTGTGTTTGCATCCTGAGTCGTGAGCTCCGATGCACAGGCATATCTGTTTATCGTCACACCATCCAGAACGAGAGACCTACCTGCACCGTCCTTTATATACCAGGCATGCGACCAGATATGATCTTCCGATGCACCTTCCGCCTCATCCTCTCCGGCAAAAAACACAAAGACATTGTCTACCTCACCATCTCCATCCTGATCAAACTTTCTGAAATCTATATCATTATCGACAAGCTCACATGCCTCCATGACCATCAGATGAGGATTCCTATCCTGACCGTCATTGTCATTGCCTCCGTAGAATGCCATTTCCTTATCCAGGGTAACAATGTCACTTACCTCAAAGACAAACTCATACTGCCCCTTGAACTGATCATCAAAATACTCCTTGACACTTCCTTCCGCTCCATATTCTGAATAGCCTTCCTGCATCAGAAGATTGATGAAATCGTCTTTTTTATATGTAAAGCTCTCATTCTCTCCCTTGAACTGCACAAGAATTACCAATCCGAACTTCTGAACAGGAGCATCGGTTTCCGTGCGTGTACCTTTTCCGGCCCTTATCCCGGACAGAAGTTTCCTTCCTTTCATGTCATATTCCATGACACGAGCCTTTTCTGCAGATCTGGAGGCAGACAGAGTTGCAAGGGGTATATTGCAGCTACGCTGGAGAATATCAGGACTGACTGGGTTTCCCACCCTGCATCCGGTGGAGGTCTTCGATCCGGCAGCATCATACTCAGCATAGCACCACCATCCGTCCTTATCCTGAACAATGGCAGCGCCCTCGTCTGTGACCTTGATCCTCATCATCTCATCACCATAAAAACGAGCATGAAACCCGCTGCCGTCAGGCTGGAAAAGATAGATACGGCCCGGTCTTGCCGGCTTGGAAAAAGCCGTCAGAGCACATAAAAGCATTAAAAAGCTCAGAAAAAAGCGCTTGAGCATACCGGTTCCTGACATTATATCCAAAAAGTGTCTATCTTTGCAAACGAATTGCATATTTAACCATTTTTCATGAGACGAACAAATTTTATGAGAGCATATCCCATAGCTGGCATCATGTGCCTCATCATGGCCATGTCAGGAACTGAAGCGAAAGGACAGCAGCTGAGGACTGTTGCCGGAATGACTGAAGACAAAGCTATCGTTGAAGCGATCAACAGCTACGGCAGATTCGACAACTGGAATGTCAGAGAAATAAAGGAATCCGCGCTCATCGGTGGCGATACCGCTCATCTTTATGAGTTCTACGGCAATCAGGAAATCACATTCACTGGAAAGAAGCCCTTTGTTGCACCGGACGGATACGTCTGGAGAACCAATAACGTGCTCGCCATTGTAGCAGGTATCGTCAAGACCAACAACACAGTATACCCTGAAAAGAGAGGAGATGGCTACTGCGCAAGAATAGAGACACATCTTGAAGAAGTCAAGGTCATGGGAATGATCAATATGGATGTAGTCTGTCAGGGTGCAATAATGGTAGGTACTCTGCCTGAACCGATCATGACTCCTAAGGATCCCATGACAAAAGTTCAGTACGGTCTTCCATTCACAAGCTGTCCAAAAGCATTGGAATTCGACTACAAGGCTGATGTTGGCAACGAAGTATACAGAGGAACAGGTTTTTCAAAGCTGAAACCTATGGGCTACCCGGACTACGCCGAAGTGATCTTCATGCTCCAGAAGAGATGGGAGGACGAAGATGGCAACATACATGCTCTCAGAGTCGCAACCGGAATCGAGCGCATCACTCAAAGCACATCGGAATGGATCAACGGCTACAGAATCAACCTTAAATACGGCGACATCACCAATGATCCTTCATACAAGGAATTCATGGGTCTGAAAACGGACCCTAAAACAGCTTACCATGACATCAACAGTCACGGCAAGGACAAGCTTATACAGGAAGAAGGATGGGCGGAACCGGGAACACAACCGACCCACCTCATCCTTCATTTTATCACTAGCTGCGGTGAAGCCTTCTATGGTGGACTTGGAAACACCCTCTGGCTTGACAACGTCAGACTGATAATGTAGGGAGAAATTATCCCGACTATTTCTTCAAGTGATCCATCACCCACTTTGAACGGGCAGTATTCTGCTCCGGATAAGTCCAGTGTTCAATTTCAGGAACGATCCAGCGCTCCTTATCAGCAGTAGGGATAGCGTTATATGCCGCTGTTGTCGATGTCGGACAGCATACCATGTCATTGAAACCATATGACACATATGCAGGAACATTGATCTTGCGGGCAAAGTTCACAACATCATAATAGCGTGAGGTCTCGATACGCTCCTTGGTAGCCATATAACCGTCACGGAACGGATGAGGCCAACCGCCTCCACGTCCATAGAGGTAACCTGTCATATCGGAAAGTGCAGGATAAAAGGCTGCGAGACACTTGACCTTAGGATTCAAGGCCGCAGTAGTGATCGAGAGCGCGCCACCCTGCGAACCACCTGCAACACCGATACGTTCCGCATCCACGAAATCAAGACCTGCGAGGAAGTCAACAGCGCGTGCACATCCTGCATAAATTCCCTTATAGACATATTTGTTCTTGTCATCCATGTTATAGAACTGGTATTCTGCCATCATGCCAGCCTTAAGCTGTGCATAGATTTCGTCGTCCATAACTGTCGGAATGTGATTGATGCCGAGCTCAAGGGTAACATAGCCCTTCTCAGCCTCACCAAAATAACCTGTGCGCGCACGACAACCTGCTCCCGGAACGATAAGGATTGCAGGAAGCTTTTCACCAGGCTTGAGATTGGCAGGAACGCACATAGTACCATACATACGGCAACCCTTGCGAAGGTTCTGGAAACTTGCCGAATATACATTCACCTTAGGAGTACACATCTCAGGAACGAGTTCCAGCTGAGGAAGCATCTCGAGTTTATTGTTATCTGCAAGAACCTTTTCCCAGAAAGCGTCGAAATCCTCCGGCATAGTGGTAGTAGGCTCGATACGGTCAATGTCGAATCCAGCAGTGGCAAGTCCATAATAACGGGCTCCCTCATAGGTTGCCCATACACGAAGACGAAGGAAGCCTGGCTTCTTCATTGTACCGGCCTTAAGGCTCATTGTACCATCCTTGAGGGTAAGGTTGCCCTTCTTGAGAGGAGCCTGCATGTCCTCTGAAATTTCATAATATACCTCTGCGTTCTTAAGCGGGATACCTGCCTTGAGCACAGAGAAGTCAAAGGTCACCTGCTCTCCGCAAGTGTACTGCCAGTCAGCGTGCTCGGGAGCAACAGCAACACTGATGATTGTCTTTTTAGGCTGAGCGTAAACTCCCAATGCCGCAAGTGCGACTAAAATCGAAAGCAATAAACGTTTCATGATCATTAACGGCTATAATATGGTCCAAAAGTCTTCTGAATAATCAACGACTGGTTTGACTGATCGAGGATATAGATATAGTATGACTTGCCGTCTGGATTTACTCTTACGACAAGATGACCTTCCTTGCACTTTACCTTTGACATAAGATCGCCAAGCTTCTCCTCTGTTTCAGGCTCAAGGTGAGTGATGAACAGATCCGAATTACCTCCATTGACCTTAGGTGAATAATATTTCTCTATTCCTCCTGTTGGCTGGGTTGTTCTCCAGACTGTAAGAATGATTGAAAGCGGAGACAGTTTCTCAAGAATATAGTCATTGTTTGCATCCCAGCATCCATGGTGATTGGCCTTCATGACCTCGACACATCCAACGACATCAGCAATAGGAGTTTCAACGTCCTTCCAGCTATGATGCTCTGCACCATTATGGCTTACATCACCTCCCGCGTAATAATCAAAGTCACCGTATGAAATCTTGAAGACTGTGCTCAACGAGTTCTCGGACGGGCTGTGGTCGCTTGCCTTTCCCTTGCCTTCAAATGTGGTACTGTCCGGGAATGCGGTAGCAGTTTCCATACCCTTGCCAGTCCAGACAACACCATTGGATGCAATATTCTGAATCTTGAAGGAAGGATATGAGTCTGCATCAAACTTAAGCTTGAACTGGTCCGCAGAGCCGGGAACAAAACGCTCAATCTTCATTCCGGCAGTGGCAGCATGCCATCTTGTACACTTGATATAATTGTCAAGATGCTTGTTTTCAAGGGTATAGGAAGGATAGTCATAATCAGGACAGCCTCTGTCGACGAGCTTGCCCACTGGGTTATTATCCATTATGTCCGCCAAAGAAGAAGCTCTCCAGTTACCTTTGAACGAGCGAGGTGCACCAGGAGGAAGAGTACCGATGTGATCACCATGAAGATGAGTGATGGACAGATAATCGATAGTCTTGTTCTTAGTCCATTTCATACAGTTTTTGATATACTGGTTGATCCACTCACCCGGACGCTTCGAATCATCCGGAATCGGCACCAGAGCCAGTTCGTCATCCAGCACTGCACCACCGACATCCACAAGCATCTGTGTTCCGTCAGGCATGATTATGAATGAAGACTCTCCCGTGCAGGTATTGATAAAATGAATGTCAAGATATCCGGCCTCCCATGCAGGCATTTTCTTACCGACTTTGCCGACCTTCTGAGCAGATGCTGAAACTGCCCCCGCAAAGAATGCAGACACAATAAGAGCCGACATGAAAAATGTGTGTATACGTTTCATAGATCTTGTATATATTGTATATGACAAAGATAAATGTTCACTTCAACTTCACAAAATTTTTCGCCACCAAACTTTATTTAGCTTTCGATTTTTCAAAAATGAAAAAATAACAGTATATTTGCAGAATCTGAAACGAAATTATAAACACAATCATAATATGAGTAAGATCATTACAATCATCGGATCAGGAATGATGGGCTCAGCCCTCGCATATCCTGCATTTGAAAACGGCAACGAAGTAAGACTCGTCGGTACTCCACTTGACAGAGATATCATTGACGAGTGCAGAAAAAGCAACAAACACCTTAAGTTTGACATCCCGTTCCCGGAAGGAATCAAATACTATCAGTTCGAGGAGTGGAAGGAGGCTGTAGCCGGTGCAGACTTCGTTATCGGCGGCGTTTCTTCATTTGGAGTTGATTGGTTCCTTGAGGAAGTCCTGACATACCTTGACCCAGCAATCCCTGTACTTTCAGTGACAAAGGGCCTTATCAATCTTGAAGACGGCACACTCATCTCATATCCGGACTATTGGGAAAGAGAGCTCGCAAAGAAGGGCATCGTAAGAGAAGTCTGCGCTATCGGAGGTCCATGTACATCATACGAGCTTGTCTTCCACGATCAGACAGAGGTGGCATTCTGCGGTAAGAATACAGCTGTCCTCAAGATGATGAAGGAAGCAATGGCTACCGATTACTACCATATCTCGCTCACAAACGACGTGATCGGTCTAGAGAGCGCTGTTGCACTCAAGAACGGCTATGCACTTGCAATCGCAATGACAATCGGCCTTGTAAATCGTCAGAAGGGTGCTGAAGCAGGTCTTCACTATAACTCACAGGCTGGTGCATTCTACCAGGCAGTCAAGGAGATGCGCTATCTCCTCGAGATGCAGGGTGCAACTCGTGACTGCGAGAACATCGGAATCGGCGACCTCTATGTAACCGTATACGGCGGACGTACAAGAAAGATCGGTATCCTGCTCGGAGAGGGCAAGACCTACCAGGAAGCTATGGAGATTCTTGCAGGAGTAACCCTCGAGAGCCTTGTTGTAGCACGAAGAGTATATGCGGCAATGGCACGCAAGGCAGAACTCGGTCAGGCCGACCTCAGCCAGTTCCCTATGCTCTGCCATGCAAATGCAGTTCTCGAAGAGGGCAAGGACGCCGAACTCCCATGGGAAGCATTTACATTCGATCAGACAAAATAAAACTTAGCTTATGAAAACAGAAACAGGCGGTCAGCACCAGAAATGGTTGACCGCCTGTTCATTTATCAAGAAGTGTCATTCAGCGATAATCACCTGGACACCCTCTTCCTCGATACGTTCCTTTACTGACTGTGAAATGCCGGAGTCAGTTATAAGAACATCTATACGTCCTATATCACAGATCTTTCCGTAGCCCGATTTGCCGATCTTTGATGAATCCACCAAAAGAAAGATCTTGGCAGCGGTATTCATCATGGCATCAGTAATCCTGGCCTCCTCGACAAATGCAGTCGTAACACCCGCCTCGACATCAAGTCCGTCACAGCTGCAGAACATTTTCGAGCAGTTGACATATCTGAGACCGTCCTGAGTATACGAATCGCGGACCGAAAGAGACTTCACCACCAGACGGCCTCCAAGCATCATAATGTCCACATTTTCCTTATCACTCAGATAAACTCCGACACGTATGGACGGAGTCACTACATTGAGCCTTCCGTGCGATGTGATATTCAAGGCCAGAGCTTCTATCGTAGAACCGGACGTCATGATGATGGAGTCATCATCATCAATCATACTGTCTGCCAATCTGGCAATCTTCAGCTTCTGTTCCGAATTGATCTTGCTTTTTTCCTGTACCGGAAGATCCACCACCTTAGGAGTCATCAACGAAGCACTTCCATGATTTCTGTACAGAAGATGCTGACTCTCAAGGATTCTGAGATCCTTACGGATTGTAGCACCTGACACGCCGAGCTGTTCGGAAATATCATTCACTTTGACAAAGCCCTTCTTCTGGAGCTGGTCGAGTATATATTTATGTCTTTCTGTTAATGTCATCATAATTTTACCAGCCTTTTGCAATGTTGTCCGCAATCATTCCCACCAGACGTTCTCGCGCCTCAACGCTAGCCCAAGCAACATGAGGGGCAAGACGGAAACGTTCAGGATGTCTGGCTCTGAGGAAGCAGCTGTCAGCCGGAAGAGGTTCCGTGCAGAACACATCCAAAGCAGCACCGGCAATCACACCATCATCCACTGCCTTGACCAATGATTCCTCATCTACAATACCGCCTCTTCCCATGTTAACCATGTATGCAGACGACTTCATCAATGCAAGTTCCTTTTCGCCGATCAGCCCGTTTGTCCTTTCATTCAAAGGAGCATGGACTGACACAATATCAGATTCTGCGAGGAGCGTCTCAAGCGGCACGCTCGGATAATCCGTACAATGGGAGGTTCCCGAAGTAGAGAAATAACAGACTCTCATACCGAATGCCTCTGCCACCCTGGCAACACCTCTGCC
>JAEIGA010015839.1_pt1 | contig 11476 bp, 10 predicted proteins | sample 9270691 | NCBI WGS metagenome assembly JAEIGA01 (sample SAMN17057246, study PRJNA624740) | gut metagenome | biome: biome; isolation source: fecal sample | host: Bos grunniens | place: China: Xizang | collected 2019
ATTTCTGGAAAGATTCATGTTTGTTTACCTCCTATCAGAACTGGTCGAGGAAGCGTTCGTCGTTTTCATAGAACAAACGAATGTCGTCGATGCCGTAACGGGTCATGGCAATGCGCTCCAGACCCAAGCCAAAGGCAAATCCGGAGTATTCCTCGGGATCAATGCCGCAGTTAGAAAGAACGAAGGGATGCACCATGCCGGCGCCCAGGATTTCGATCCAACCCTCGCCCTTGCACAGGCGACAACCCTTGCCACCACAAACGAAGCAGGAAACATCTACTTCTGCCGAGGGCTCGGTGAAGGGGAAGTGGTGTGGACGGAAGCGGATGCGGGTGCTCTCACCAAAGAGCTTCTTTGCAAAGATCTCCAAGGTTCCCTTCAGATCGCCCATGGTAATGCCCTTGTCAACCACAAGACCCTCCAGCTGATGGAACAGGGGAGAGTGGGTAGCGTCCAAAGCGTCGGAGCGGTATACGCGACCGGGGGAAATGATGCGGATCGGAGGCTTTTGATGCTCCATGGTACGTACCTGCACCGGGGAGGTTTGGGAGCGCAGAAGTACATTTTCGCCAATATAGAAGGTGTCCTGGGTATCTCTTGCAGGGTGGTTTTCGGGAATGTTCAGCGCTTGGAAGTTATAGTAATCCAGCTCTACCTCGGGGCCTTCTACGATGGAGAAGCCCATACCGATAAAGATGTCCTCCAGCTCTCTTTGTACTTGGGTCAGAGGATGAATGTGACCCACGGGAGCTGCCTTGGCAGGCATAGTAACGTCCAGCTTTTCGGCCTTCAGTTTTTCTTCCAGGGCTTTGGCCTGCTTTTGCTGCGCCATCACAGCAAGGGCGTTTTCAATGTCGGCACGCACTTCATTGGCAAGTTGGCCAATGATGGGGCGTTCCTCGGCACTCAGGGCACCCATGCCGCGCAGAACCGCGGTAAGTTCGCCTTTTTTGCCAAGATATTTGATTTTGATCTGTTCGGGATCGGCACCTTCTGCATGGATCTGCTCCAGGGCTTCGTTCCGAATACGAGAAAGCTTTTCTTTCATTTGGGAGAATCTTCCTTTCTTTTTTTGTGTTTTTGTTCGGGCAGGGCAATAAAAAAAGCCCGTCCCAAGATCAGGACGAGGCGAAAAACGCTCGCGGTACCACCCGAATTCCGAAGGGAGTCCCTTCGACACTCTTTGACGGATAACGGTGTCGGCCGTATCGAACTACACACAAGCTTCCTTGCTTTCCTCCGATCAACTCCGAAGCGAAATGCACAAGCCGAAAAGGGTACGCCGCTTACAGCCGGGGCGGCACTCTCTGAAACGCCTTTGCAACGGTTGGCAAACTTCATCACAGTCTTTCTTTCTACATTTATATAGTATAGCATATCTTTTCGTATTTTGCAAGAGCTTTTTGAAAAAAAACGAAAAAAGGAACCGACGGTAACGTCGGTTCCTTAATAAAATTATTTCGTTTCTTCGGGTTCTACGTAGCCCTTCTTGCTCCAATCCACAGCGGGGAAGCCTTCCAGAACCGGAACGTAATCCTGGTAATCCTTCAGGTTGGTCTTGCGGAAGTAAGCGGGAATGTAGTAGGTAGAAGATACCTTGGTCAGCTCATCGCTTACCAGAACGGCATTCTCGTTGAATACCACGGGGATCACGGGCATATCCTTGAGCAGCACCTCTTCTGCCTTGTGGAGCAGGATGGACTTCTGCTTGGTCCACTCGGAAGCCTTGGTGGTGGGGGTAATACCGTTGGCTTCGTAGATAGCCTTGATCTTGTTGTAGAGGGTCTTGAATTCCTCAGCGGTATCGTACAGACCCAGGAAGCTGGAGCTCTCCTCGGTCAGGGAAGCAAAGTAGGGAATATAGTAGATGGCTTCCATCAGATCGTTGTACTCCTGGCTGGTGTAGCCGGTGCTGTTGGGGGTGAGGGCGTACTCACCGTCCACCAACTGCAGAGCCATACCCGAGAAGGAGTTGGCAAAATTGGAGAGCATGGAGTAAGCGTCGGCAGAGAAGGCGTTGTAATCAAAGGCGATCACTTCGTACTTGTTTCTCTGAATGGATTCGATAAACAGATCGTCGCAAACATCGTTGGGAACCGAGGCGGTTTCCTTGTAGTAGTCGTTGTTGGTGATCACGAAGATCTCTTCCATGGTTACGTTAAAGCCAAGCTCCTGCCAAGCGGCAACGATCATCTTGGTAATGGCAACGTTTACTTCGTCATTGCCGGCAACCTTTACGGTAAAGGTGTACTTGGAGGGGGTAATGCCTGCGGCGGTCAAGAGCTCCTGCGCCTTGGCAATGTTCTTGGAGGTGGCGATCAGATCACCGCCCTCGGTGCGGAATTCCTTCTTCTTGTTGTTGGTTTCGAAAACGCCGGGGCAAACCAGACCGGTAGCGGCCTTGGCGTAAACCACAGCCTCTGCAATGGCCTGACGGTCGATGGCCAGGGACAGAGCGTTGCGAACATTGGCATCGGCGAACAGCTTGGAGCCGTCACCGCCGTCATTGATCAGAGCGTTCTCGTTCATGTAAAGAACGAAGGTGGAGAGTGCGTTGGTGGTCTGTACGTTTTCCTTTACAAAGGCGTCACCGCGCAGGGAAAGGGGAATGTTACCAACGTAGAAGATGCGGCCGGCCTTGTACTCCTCCAGGAGCTGAGCCTCGGTCATGGAGCAATCCACCAGAATACGGTAGTTGGTAACCGATTCGTCGATGGAATCTCTCTCGGTATCACGGTAGTAGTATACGTTTCTTTCCAGGTAGAAGAAGTTGATCTTCTTACGAACGTAGGAGCCGCTGCCAATGGTGCCCTTTTCTACGTCCTCCTCCAGGCCGTAGTAGCCTTCGTCAAAGGCGTAGTCATCCTCAACCTTTACTTCGATCTCCTGGCCTTCTACAACTTCACCCTTGGAGTTGAGCAGAGGCTCGGTCACGTCCTTGTAGTTGATCTTACCGATCTTGTAGGCACCGCTGGTTACCATGGTGGAGGGCTTCTTTGCCCAGTCTGCATTCTTGGTAACGTAGTTCTCGTAAAGCGGAGCGGTAGCAACGCTGGTCAGATTCAGAAGGAACTGATCGTAATCGATGGGACCTTCAAAGGTGATCTTTACCACGTTGATTGCTACGGCCTCAACGCCCAGATCGTCAATGGAAACGTCGCCTTCCTTGATGGCACGAGCGTTCTTGATGTCATAGAGCAGAGAAGCTGCCGCAAAGTTATTGTTGGAGTTTACCAAACGCTTCCATGCAAACACAACGTCATCGGCACTCAGCTGGGTACCGTTGCTCCAGCAGGTCTCGTTCAGAATCAGCTCCATGGTGTATTCGTTCTTGGTAGGATCTTCTACAATCTTGTATTCCTCAACCAAGGATTCCTTTACATTGCCATCCTTATCCAGGGTAAAGAGGGTATCAAACAGGAGGCCCACGATGTTGAGGGAATCCTTGTTGTAATACGCGTTGGCGGGATCAAAATCAAAGGTGTCGCTGGTCAGATACATGGTGATGTATGCGCCAACGTCATCATCGTCCTTTTTCGCACAGGAAGCGAAGCAGGGAATGAGCATGAACGCGCACAGAAGAAGTGCAATGATCCGTTTTGACATGGTACTGTAAATCCTCCTAATAATAAAGAAATCGGAATTCGGCGTCAAGGCGCCATATGTACCCCTATATTATATACTATTTTTCATCCGATTTCAATAGATTCCCAAATCTTTTCGTGTATATTTTGTTAATTTTCTTGCCAAAGTAAGGTTAAAATTCACTTTTTTACGAAACATGGAGGGGAAAAATGAACTTTAACGCAAGAACCGACCTGGCCTGTGAGGCCTCCGGGCGCAGTGCCGGGACAACGAAAGCACAACGGGAGCGACGGGAAAAGCTCGGACCCTTCGCGGTATCCGAGCTCCTGGTGCGAGCGGAGGAGGGAGAAGAATCTTCCATGGCGCCCGGGCATTATCTTACCGTGGAATGTGGAAAAATGAACTTGCTTGGCGAGGAGGACGAGGCCCTTCTGGTGCATTTACTGGCAGGAAAGCTGAGAGGAATGGCACAAAAAGCTACGGGAAAGCCCCTGGGATCCTCCTTCAGCGTCTTCGTGGCAGGGCTTGGAAACGCCGAGATGACCGCTGACGCCATCGGTCCCAAGACCGTGGGGTATCTTACGGCCACTCGCCACTTGCAGGAACATGAGGAGGCGCTGTATCAATCCATCGGCTGTACCGCGCTTTCTCTGTTAGCCCCCGGGGTGCTGGGACAGACCGGGATCGAGACCTGCGAGCTTCTCAAAAGCGTTGTTGACCACGTGCATCCCGACCTGGTGATCGCGGTGGACGCGCTGGCGGCCAGAAATTGCGATCGTTTGGCTTCCACTGTGCAGATCTCGGATGCCGGCATCGCGCCCGGCTCGGGGGTGGGAAACCATCGCGCGGCGCTCTCCCGCCAAACGCTGGGCGTCCCCGTGCTGGCGCTGGGGGTTCCCACGGTGGTGGATTCAGCAACCCTGGTCTACGATGCCCTGCAAGAGGCGGGGATCCGGGAGATTGGGGATCCCTTGGCCCGCGTGCTGGAGAACGGGCGCTCCTTCTTTGTTTCTCCCAGAGAGAGCGACGTGATCACCGAGCGGGTGGCGCGTCTGCTGTCCTCATCCATTGCCGCTGCCTTTACGGGACTTTGAGCAGGGAATGGCATAAAGACGCGCCGCGCCGCATAGAGTGAAGCAGACGCGGCCCGGAGCCGCGCGGGGAAGGAGAACGAAGATGGAATCGCAAAAACAACCGTTACTGATGTCCACCGGGGACGAGCCGATCGTCCTGTCCTCACAGCGAGGCGGAGCCTCACGGGTATTTTGTATTTTTTTGATCGGGTGCGCCCTGCTGGTGGCCCTGTTTGCCGTGGTGGCTATTGCCATGCACGGAAATCCCATGGGATTCTTTCAAGGCTTGTTTCCGGGGATCTCTACCGACGAAGCCGGCCCGCCATCCGTCACTTCTCCTTCTACAACACAGCCACCTTCCTCAGAGCCGTCCCCGACTCCCGAGCAGACTCCCATTGTGGAAATGGATCTCTCTTATCTTTCTTTGGGAGAAGGCTATTTGCATAATGAAACCCCCTATACTCCAAACGTAGAGGCGCTGCTTTCCGCGCCGTTGCCAAAGTTAACGGGAGAGGGTCCCCGGGTATTGATCCTGCATACCCACACCGGGGAGAGCTATCTTTCAGAGGGAACGACCGTGCTGGACGGCCTTCCGGGGGATCTGACCTACAGTCGGGATGCCGAGCGGAACGTGCTTGCGGTGGGGGAGGAGCTCTGCCGCGTACTGAACGCGCGGGGGATCGAGACGATTCATTGCACAACTCTTCACGACGATCCCGATCTGCGAAATGCCTACGCTCGCTCCCGGGAAACCGTGCAAGCCTATCTGGAGCGTTATCCCGGCATCGTTTACGTCATCGACCTCCATCGGGATGCGATTCTGACGGGGGACGGGGAATACGTTCGCCCCTTGACCCCCGACGGGGAGGGTGTGGCTCAGGTTATGGCCGTGGTGGGGAGTGACTGCAACGGCACGGTCTACGATTGGGAGCAGAATCTGGCGCTGGCGTTACAGCTCCGTCAGCGGCTGAATCAGCGGTGTCCCGCCCTGTGCCGTCCCGTGTCCCTGCGCCGCGCCTCCTATCATCAGGAGCTGGCGCCCGGGTACCTTTTGCTGGAGATCGGGAGCGGTGCCAATACTCCGGAGCAGGCAAAGCGAGCCGCCGCATTGGTAGGGGAGACCCTTGCTGATTTGCTACTGGATTCCCAAAACGAATAAAAACCACGGCCGTTGACGTTGCGTCAACGGCCGTGGAACGTTGTTATTTTAGTCTTCCTTTTTTGCGGGTTTACCCTTCAGACAAAGGTATTCCACCAGCAATAGGCCGGCACCAATCAAAAGTCCCATGCCCAATTCCAGCGTACCGCGCTCCATGGCGCCAATGACCCCCACAAAGCCCACCAGGCAAAGGGCAACCGATACCACGCGGACCCATCTGCGTGTCTCTTGAGAGCACAGGCAACGGCGCATGATAAAAAGGAAGGAAAGGATCGAATCCAGCACCTTTTGTGCACTCGTTCTATAGCTTCTGGCATCGGTAAAAAAAGTCTCGAAAATTCCACTATCGGAATCAATTCTGCTGCTGTTATCCATATAACGATTCATAAAATCCTCCAAAAATACCAAAATTGGAATTTCTTACATGCGCATTATAACACCTTTTTGTACGTTTGTCAATAGATTTTTTCCAAAAAAAGAAAAAATATTTTAAAAACCTCTTTACAAATTCCAAAAAAGTGGTATAATAGTATCGTAAACGGAAAAGGGAGGTCGAACATGGAAACCTATATTGACCGTATCAAGTTGTTAAAAAGCCAAAAGAAGATCACCAACGAGCAGCTCTCTGCCATGACCGGGATCCCCTTGGGAACCCTGAGCAAGCTTCTGGCGGGAATGAGTGATTCTCCCAAGCTTTCCAATATTATAGCCATCTGCGGTGCGCTGGATTGCTCCGTGGAATATATCGTGAGCGGCACCCCTGAGAACACCCACAACTATACCCTGAGTGCCGGAGAGATCCGTGTGATCGAGCAGTACCGCAGGCTGGACGCCTGGGGACGGGATCTGGTAGAAACCGTTCTTGCCAAGGCCGAGGAACACACTGCTCCTGTGGTGGCAGAGCCGGAGGAAAAGTCCGCACGGATCCTTCAGCCCATTCGCCTTGGAAACCGCTACGCCGAGGAGCAACGCGTTCGCTCCGGCAAGCGTAGCATCCGCTTGTTTGAACTTCCCGTGTCTGCCGGTGTTGGGGTGTACCTGGATGAAGAGCGGGCCGAGAGCATCAGTATTCCCAATAGCGATAAGACCGCCGAGGCCGACTACGCCCTGCGTATCAGCGGCAACAGTATGGAGCCCAAGTATCACAACGGCGACATTCTCCTGGTACAGCATGCCGACGGTGTGGAGGTCGGGGAGCTTGGCATCTTCCTGCTGGATGGCTGTGGCTTCTTCAAGGTCTACGGTGGCGACCGTCTCCTTTCCCTAAATCCCGAGTATGCTCCTATTTTGCTAAAGGATTTTGACGATATCCAATGCAAGGGCCGAGTGATCGGTCGCTTGAAGCGGAAGTAATCCAAGGAGCACTTATGCACCAGAATCACAGACGAAGAATGAAAGATCGGTATTTGAGAGATGGGTTTGATTCGTTTGCTACACACGAGCTTTTGGAAATGTTGCTTTACTATTCCAAGGCACGGGTGGATACCAACGAATGTGCTCATCTGCTGTTGGAGCGCTTTGGATCCTTGAAGGATGTGCTCGAGGCCGATCTGGAGGCGCTGGAGGAGGTTCCCGGTATTGGAGAGCACTCGGCCATTATGATCAAGCTCTGCCTGGAGCTGATCAAACGATATTCCAAGGACCAGTCCATGCCGGTCACCCGCTATACCTCCCTGAGCCAGATCTTGCACTATCTGTTTCAGCTGTACATCGGCGTTACCCGGGAGCGGTTGTATATGATGCTGTTCAACAACCGCATGAATCTTCTGGATTGCGTGCTGGTATCTGAGGGAACGGTCAATAGCACCAGTCTCCCTTTAGCCAAGATCAACGATATCATCGTAAAAAAGAAGGCAGCCGCCGTAGTGCTGGCGCACAACCATCCCAACGGGCTGGCGGTGCCGTCCCCCAACGATTACGAGCTGACCGACTCCTTACAGGTTTACCTGGAATCCATTGAGATCGCGTTTGTGGAGCATCTGCTCATTGCCGACAATCGCTTCTACCCCATTTTAAAGCATCGGTCGGGAATGTTCCGCTCCTCTCCTTACGGTAAAAATTTGGGAAGCGACTTTTACAAGCTGTTTTACGATCTGGATGAAGGCCAATTTACCTTTCCGCCCATCTATCCCGAGGATTCCGCTCCCGCGATGGATCCCACCGAGAAAATCGAATAAGAGGACCGACCTGTACCCATGGGATGCAGGTCGGTTTTGTTGCTATTTGATGATAGAAAAGGGGGTCAGCTTTCCTTGGCTGCATTGGGGGATTGGGCAGGGAGGTCCTCCCAGCCGTAGCGAGCTCCCGAGCCCAGAGAGGCTTCGATCCGCAGGAGTCGATTGTACTTTGCCACGCGCTCACTGCGGCAGGGGGCTCCTGCCTTGATGAAGGGGGCTCCGGTGGCAACGCAGATGTCGGAAATGGTGGTGTCTTCGGTCTCACCGCTTCGGTGGGAGAGAATATAACGATAGCCTGCGTTGTGGGCGGTGTGAATTACGTTCAGGGTCTCGCTCAGGGTTCCGATCTGATTGGGCTTGATCAAAATGGCGTTGCCGGCTCCACGGGAGATCCCTTCCTTCAATCGCTTTTCATTGGTTACAAAGAGATCGTCCCCCACCAGCATCAGACGACCTCCCAAGCGTGCGGTGAGCTCCTTCCAGCCGTCAAAGTCCCGCTGATCCAGGCCGTCTTCAATGGAGCAAAGGGGATATTTGCCCGCCAGATCCTCCCAGTTTTCGATCAATGCCGTGCGGGAAAGTGCCTTTCCTCGCTTGGGCATGCGATAGCCGTTGCTCTCACTGTACCATTCGCCGGCGGCACAGTCCAAAGCAATCTTGACCTTGGCGGTATCGTATCCGGCACCTTCAATGGCGCGACAGATCAGCTCCAGGGCTTCCTCGTCATCTTTCAGATTGGGAGCAAAGCCGCCCTCGTCGCCCACGGTGGCAAGAAATCCCTCAGAGCGCAGGATCTTTCCCAGGGCGTGGTAGATCTCACTCCCCATACGCAGGGCCTGAGAGAAGGATTCTGCCCCCACAGGCACGATCATAAACTCCTGAATCTCCACATTGTTGGAGGCGTGGGCACCGCCGTTGAGAATGTTCATCATGGGCACGGGAAGACGGTTGGCCGCGCTTCCACCCAGGTAGCGATAGAGGGGAAGATGATACCAGTTGGCCGCCGCCCGCGCCGCGGCCATGGACACCGCCAGGGTAGCATTGGCTCCCAGACGGTTCTTGTTGTCGGTGCCGTCCAGATCACAAAGAATGCGATCGATCTCGGCCTGCTCCGAGGCATATACCCCGGAAAGTGCCGGGGAAATGATCTTTCCCACGTTGGCAACCGCGCCAAGCACCCCCTTGCCCCCGTAGCGCTTTCGATCTCCGTCCCGTAGCTCACAGGCCTCGTAGATCCCGGTGGAGGCTCCCGAGGGAACGCTGGCCACCCCCACAGTTCCGTCGGATAAAAACACGGTGGCTTCCACGGTGGGATTTCCGCGGGAATCTAAAATTTCTCTGGCACAGCAACGAATGATTTGTGGTTTGTTCATGGCTTTGTCCTCTTTCTTCTTCATTTTGGAATGCAGAATGAGTATCGCCCGTAGAATTCCTTCCTATTCGAATCGGACGGGCTTTTCTCAAAAGGCCTTGCGCGTTTTGTCACTTCCTTGGGAGATTTGTCATATTCTGACAGTAGAAGGGAGGTGGAAGCCCATGAAGGAAAAAAGGACGCAAGGGCAATGTATGGCATCCCTTGGCTCCGTGACCCAGGCCATGCAAGCTCGCGCAGCACTGGCGGGAGCGGCCATCCGCGCTGAGATAGTGGAAACCGATGGCAATCGGGCCAAGCGTGGGTGCGCCTATGCGGTAGCGTTTCCCTGTGATGTGCGGGAGAATGTGCGGCGCGTTTTGAAGAGCGCGGGGATCCGCGTACGGGAATATTATGAGGGAGAAGGACAATGATCTATTTGGATAACGCCGCCACTAGCTTTCCCAAGCCCCCGCGGGTGTGGGAGGAGATGCAGCGCTGTATGCGGCAATATTGTGGAAATCCCGGGCGAGGCTCCCATGCGCTGTCCTTGGCGGCGGCCGAAGCGATATACGCCTGCCGCGAGGAAGCTGCCGCCTTCTTTGGCGCGCCGAGTCCTGCTAACGTGATCTTTACGGCCAACACCACCATGGCCTTGAACATGGCCATCAAGGGCCTGCTTCGCCCCGGGGATCACGTTCTGCTCTCGGATATGGAGCACAACGCCGTGTACCGCCCCGTGCAAAAGCTGACCTCCGAAGGAAAGATCACCTTTGACGTGTTTCCCAGCCTTGTGACTCAACCCAATGCCACGGCGGCCGATCTTTGCCTTGGTATTGCTCGCTTGTTGCGTACCAATACCCGTATGCTGATCTGTTCCCACGCCTCCAATATTTGCTCTTGGAAGGCCCCCTTACGAGAACTGGGCGCCTTTTGTCGGCGTCACGGGATCCTGTTCGTTGTGGATGCAGCCCAATCGGCAGGACACGAGGCCATCGATCTGGGACGGATGGGGATCAATGCTCTCTGCGTTCCCGGTCATAAGGGCTTGCTCGGTCCCCAGGGGAGCGGTATGCTGATCCTGGGGGAGGGGGTTATTGCCGATACACTGCTGGAAGGTGGGAGCGGTTACCGTTCTCTGGATCCCGAAATGCCTGGAGAATCCCCGGAGCGATACGAGGCGGGGACCCTGGCAACCCCTGCCATCGTTGGACTTTGCGAGGGACTTCGGGAGGTGAAAAACATGGGTGTTGGGGCCATTTCCGGCCATCTCAAGGCCTTGAATCGAAGGCTTTGTTCCCATTTAAAAACGCTTCCCAAGGTCACGCTTTACGCGCCTCATCACATGGGTGCGGTGGTGCTGTTCAACTTGGAGGGGACAACCGCGGAGCAGGTTGGCGCCCATCTCAACGCGCGAGGGTTTTGCGTGCGCGCCGGGTATCATTGTTCGGCGTTGGGACATACCACCCTGGGGACGCCCGTGGGAGGCGCCGTGCGGGTCAGCCCCGGAATCTACAACACCGCTTCCGAGATGGACGCTTTTGCCGAGGCGCTGGAGGAGATGCTCCAATCCTGACGGGGACTTTTTCTCCATTACCAAAAAGGCGGCGATTTTTCCAAAAAGTAGGTTTTTGAATCAACAACTTGTTTTCGGGGTTGCAAATCAGTACAAAACATGGTAAAATAAAGGTGCCATGGAATGCATTGCCTGCTTTTTCATGGAAATGGATTAACAAACAAAGGAGCTTTTTATGAGAAACAGACGTTATGTTTCCCGCATTACCTGCCTGCTTCTGTTCTGTTGCGTTTTGTTTGGAGCTCTGGTTGCCTGCGGAACCCAAAACGGAGCGGCTTCGGTGACCACCTACGCCGGAGAAAAGATGACAGAGGCCACCACCGTGGTCACCGAGGATCCTGCCTACGTGGAGGAGCTTCCCGAGCTGGACTTTACCGGCTATGAGCTGAAGATGCATATGCGCAACAGCGATTTCTTTATTTCCGATCAGTATATTGAATCCTTTGATACTGCCGTATCCTTTGTGGATCGTGCGGTATTTGAGCGGAACGAGGCGGTGTCCGAGCGCTTTGGAGGGATCTACTACACCATTGGACGCTCTGATAGCGATAACTA
>JAEIGA010015840.1_pt1 | contig 11476 bp, 6 predicted proteins | sample 9270691 | NCBI WGS metagenome assembly JAEIGA01 (sample SAMN17057246, study PRJNA624740) | gut metagenome | biome: biome; isolation source: fecal sample | host: Bos grunniens | place: China: Xizang | collected 2019
AAGATTGCAGAGAAGATTGTGGGAGCCACGGAGGCTGTCCTTAAAAAGTCGGGGCTTAGCTGGGACGATATTGTAAGTATTGGAATAGGTTCTCCCGGCCTTATAGATGCCGCCCGCGGTGTTGTCAAGTTTGCGGGAAATCTTGATTTCAGAGACGTTCCGCTGGCAAGGCTCGTGGAGGAAAAACTTCCCGTAAAGAAATCTGTGTTTCTTGAAAATGATGCCAATGCGGCTGCCTTCGGAGAGTATCTTGCAGGGTCCGGCCGAGGCACGAAGAATTTTATTGCGGTGACTTTGGGTACCGGAGTGGGCGGCGGAATTATCGTCAATAAAAAACTTTATTCAGGTTCCTTTCACGGCGGCGGAGAGATAGGACACATGGTGACCTGCGTTGACGGTATTCCTTGCGGATGCGGTCAGAAAGGATGCTGGGAGGCCTACGCTTCGGGTACTGCCCTTATAAGAGATGCAAAGCTTGCTATGAAAAGGTGTCCCGAAAGCCTGCTTTGGGAGCTTTGCGAAGGTGATTCAGAGAATTTGTGCGGAAAAATAATTTTTGAAGCAATGCGAAGAGGGGATTTGTCTGCGGCAATTGTTGTAAACAGTTACCTTAAATATGTCGCCATGGGAATTATAAATCTTATAACGGTTTTTCAGCCGGAAAAGGTGGCTATCGGCGGCGGTATCTGCGCAGAGGGCGACACCATATTGGACCCTATTAAAATGTATGCCAGGAACAGTTCCTGTGCCAACACTTCTGAAATTGTAATTGCGGAACTTAAGAATGATGCCGGAATTATCGGCGCGGCGTTTTTATGCCAATGATGAGGTCTTGAAATGATACTGAAAAATGCGAAAATAAGCGGAGAAATAAAGAATATAGTTATCAATCAGGGAATTATTGAGGCTGTAACTGCTGCGGAAGCGGTGGGGATTTTCGATAACGAAGATGACGTCATTGACATTCAAGGGAAAACAGTGATTCCCGGGCTTATTGACGTTCACACCCACGGTATCTGCGGCTTTGACACAATGGACGGTGACTTTGAAAACATTGCCCGAAGTTACGCCAAGGTGGGCACTACGGCGGTTCTCCCCACCACTATGACAATGCCCGTGGAGATGCTCTCTGACGTTTGTCGTAAGCTCCGTGAGTATAAGGCTTCTTTAAACGGAGAGGTAAAGGGCGCAGACATTATCGGCCTGCACTTTGAGGGCCCCTATATTGCTCTTTCAAGGAAAGGTGCGCAAAATGAAGCTTACGTAAAAAAGCCCTCTGTTGAGGAGTTTTCCACTTTCAGTGACGTGAAGATGATAACGGTTGCGCCTGAGGTAGAGGGCTGTATGGAATTCATAAAAGAGATCACTAAGGACGGAAAGTGCATTGCCTCTATCGGCCACTCCGACTGCGACTGTGAAACTGCTCTTACGGCAATGGAAAACGGCGCAAATTGCCTTACCCACACGTATAATTGTATGCTTCCTCTTCATCACAGAAACCCCGGACCTATTGGGGCGGCGGTGGAAAAAAATGCTTATGCCCAGCTTATTCTTGACGGTATACACATAGCGAAGCAAACGGTGCTTGCTACGTATAAAATGTTTGGCCCCGAGAGAATGGTAATTATCAGTGACAGCCTTAGTTGCGCTTGTCTTCCTGACGGAGAATATGAATCCGGCGGCCTTAAGGTGATTCTCGGCGGCGGTTGCGCAAGGCTTCCTGACGGAACTCTTGCAGGCAGCAGCGTTTCTATGTGGGACTGCGTGAAAAAAGCCACGGAAATGGGTATTCCCTTTGAGGATGCGGTGACTATGGCGTCCCGTACACCTGCGGAACTTTTAGGGGTGAAAAAGGGAAGAATTGAAAAAGGATACGATGCAGATCTTCTTGTTATTGACGATAATATGAATATAGAAAAAGTTATTATCGGCGGTCAGGAGATGTAAAAAATAAGTTAATTATGATAATTTTTTCGGCGGAATTTTATTCCGCCCTTTTTTGTACAAAAAAGGCAAAAAAAAGGGATTATCGTCTTGCTTTTATACGCCAAAAGTGATACATTGAAAGTAATATATTTATACAAAAGAAATGGGCTGATTTTATGATGGATATTCTTTCTTCAAAGGAGGCATTGACCGTATATATTGCGGCATTGCTTATATTGATATGTATAATTGCGGTGCAGGTGCTTATTGCCCTTAATATTATCGGGAAGAAAGCAGGGGAGCGGAGCACAAACTCCGAAACACGAAATAAAGGCGCCGGGGATGGCGAGTCAAGATTCAATATGCTCTCCGCCATTGACAATGAAATGAAAGTATATAAAGAGCCTGAATACAACAGGATTACTTTGGAGGAGTTTTGTTATCGTTTCAGAGACTATTCTGCAAATGAATTAGGCCTTTATTATGATATTGAGGATGTAAGGCGATTTGTGGCAGGTCTTGGTGTTACGAGGCTCGTGATTTTGCAGGGAATGTCGGGAACGGGAAAGACCTCACTTGCCTATGCTATGGGACAGTTTCTGGAAAACGACTCTGTAATAGTGCCTGTACAGCCTATGTGGAAAGAACGTTCAGATCTCATAGGATATTTCAATGAGTTTACCAAGAGGTTTAACGAGACCACCCTCCTCCGTAAAATGTATGAGGCAGGGTACCGTCGTGAACTGTACATTACAGTCCTTGACGAGGTGAATATTTCCAGAATTGAGTATTACTTTGCGGAGTTTTTGTCCCTTCTGGAGCTTCCGGACCCTGAGAAAAGATACCTTGACGTGGTGTCGGATGTGTGGTACGGAGACCCGATAATGCTTAAAGACGGAAAGATAAAGCTTCCGCCCAATATGTGGTTTGTGGGCACCGCAAATAATGACGACTCTACCTTTGCTATTTCGGATAAGGTGTACGACAGAGCAATGATTTTAAATCTTGACAAGAGATGCAGTCCTTTTGAGGCTGATTACGCTGAGCCTGTGAAAATATCCTACGAATATTGGAATGAACTTATTGATGATGCTGTGGCGTCCTTTTCACTTTCAGAGGCGGCAATGGAAAAAATAAAGCGTCTGGACGGGTATCTGTCCGAAAAGTACCGCATTACCTTCGGCAACAGAATTATGAAGCAAATTGAAAAATACGTCCCTGTGATGCTTGCCTGCGGCGGCAATGAAAACGGCGCAGTTGATGATATTTTGTCAAAGAAAGTGCTGAGAAAGCTTGAACAGCAAAATCCCGGATATATTAAAAGCACAGCAGATGATCTGATTGCTTTTATTGAGGAACTTTTCGGCAAGGGAGAAATGCCTCTTTGCATTGAATGTATTGAACGTCTTTGTCGGATTATGTAAGGTCGGGTGATAAAATGTCTGAAAAATACAGAAGAAAAAAGAACCGGTTGGACATATATCACAGAGGATTCAGGGCATATTGCGACGAGGTGCGGGGAAATGGTCTCGGAGAAAGGACCACCAAAGTGTCCGGCGAACAAAAAGAGCAGATGGAGACTTTTCATTATCGTTGCAAGGTAGAGCTTGACTGGATTGAGAGGATAGAGCTTGCTATGCCCTTTATTGCGCGGGCTGTAGGCGAAAACAGACAGTTTATACTTCAGCTGGGCAATACCGTCAGGATAGAGAATGCTAAAAAGATTTCCACAGCATCCGTAAAGGATCTGGCAAGGCATTGCGAATACATTACAAGGGAGCCCCAAGAGGATGGAAGCGTGATTCCCGAAAAGATATACGTTACCGAAAATACAGGTAATTTTGCGGTGTATGAAAACCGTTTTTTGTATACGCTTCTTTGCTATGTACGCGATTTTACGGATCAGAGACAAAAAAAGATATCGGAGCTCTGGAGCAAATTTCTGGCGGAAGTACAGGTGGAAAAGAAGCTTACCATAGGAAAATCCAAGGTTGATTTTAAACTCTGTCTTAAGGAAAACACGGGAGAAGATGATGCCTTGTCCTACGACAAGGAGACTGAGGACGCTCTGGAGCGTATGAAAAACATACAACAATCGGTGACGGAGCTACTTAACACCCAGCTTATGAAAGAAGTTTCGGCTTCTCCGAAATTAAAACCTCCCATTACTAAAACCAACGTTCTGAGAATGAATATGTATTTTCGCGGAGCAATGGAGCTTTATGAATATCTTACCGCGTATCACGGGGCAGGGTATACCGTTACGGAGCATAAGGAAAACATTGAACTGTTTTCTGTAGAGGCATCAAAGGATTTTGAGGAATTGGCGGTAATTGCGTCATATCTTACCCATCGCTACGGTGCAGGTATTGAAGATGAAATGGAAAGGGCGTACGAAGAGGAAAAACTTCGCATTGCCCGTGAACGTGAAGAAAAAAGGAACGATGAGCTTCGCAAACTGAGAGAGCAGTTGAAGCAAGATGACGGAGCAGAAAAGTACATTGCCGCCCTGGAGGAGTACGTTCTGGATCTTTGTGAAAAAAAGAAATCCCAGGGCAGCGAAAAAATTAAGAAAGAAAAAGGATTTAGTTTGGGCGAGGTAAAGAGAAGAGAATCCTTGTCAACACGACTCCTTGAGGAAGCGCAGAACGAAGTAAAGATATATAAAGCAAAGGCGGAAGCTCAGGAAAAAGAAAACGAGGAGCTTTCGGAACTTTTGCGCCTTGTTGAGGCAAGACTTAAAGGAGTAAGGCTTAAATACGGCGAAGAAATTACCGATAATGACGAGAATGATTATCTTAAAAAGGATAATTTTCAGCGATTGGAAGGAGAATACAAGGCTTTCCGTTCTTTTTATGACAAGACCTGGAAGACCGCTAAGAAAAACATAAGAAGAAGTGTCTTGAAGAAGACTTTGGCAAAGAAGGACGGTGAGAGCCATGAATGATAAAAAAGAGATCAGAAAGCTCTCATTCAGGATATTAATTTTGCTTTGCCTGCTCATCGTTTCCGGAGTGGCAGTTTGTGTGCTTGTTTCAATCAGTGAAGGTGCGGCGCCCGATATTTTTGAACATTTGCAAGCGCCATTGGCTGAGACTGAAACAGTGTGGATATTCCTTGGGATGTGTGTGGTTTTAATAATTGCCTTGATGTTTTTTGCGGTATATACGGCAAGACTTCTTATTTTCCTGATGGTATCTAAGGGAAAGAAGAAAAAGAGGTCAGGAAGCAAAAAGAAAAGCAAGGCTTTTGCAATGCTTTCAAAGATTGACAGAAAGATGAAGCATAAAAAGAAGGTTGCCTATGACCGTTTCTCATTGGAAGAATTTTGCCTGGGATTCCGAAACTATGCTGCAAGTGAGTTGAAGCTATATTACAACATTGAGGATATAAGGCGCTTTGTAGCCGGAATGGGTGTGTCCCGTATCATTCTTTTACAGGGAATGTCAGGAACGGGAAAGACCTCTCTTGCTTATGCTTTCGGGCAATTCGTGTCAAATGATTCTGTTATTGTGCCTGTGCAGCCTATGTGGAGAGAACGTTCCGATCTTGTAGGCTATTACAACGAATTTACCAAGAGATTTAACGAAACGACGCTTCTGAGAAAACTTTACGAGGCAAATTATCGTGACGAACTTTATATCACGGTTCTTGACGAGGTAAATATTTCAAGAATTGAGTATTATTTTGCGGAGTTTTTGTCCCTTCTTGAAATTCCCGATCCGAAACAAAGATACGTTGACATCACTACGGTTATCCAGAAAGGAGACCCTAAAAAATTAAAGGAAGGAAAGTTGTTGCTCCCTGAAAATATGTGGTTTGTGGGAACTGCAAACAATGATGATTCTACCTTTGCAATATCGGACAAGGTTTATGACAGGGCAATGATCTTAAATCTTGACAGCAGATGCGAGGCTTTTGAAACGCTTAAGACAAAGGCGGTAAGGGCTTCTTATACAAACTGGTGTGAACTTATTGACAATGCAAAGAAAAACTATTCGCTGAGCGGCGATTCCGAGGAAAAGATAAAGAAATTAGATCAATATCTCAGAGAACATTTCAGGGTATCCTTCGGCAACAGAATAATGAAGCAGTTAAGGGAATACGTGCCGGTAATGATTGCCTGCGGAGGCACGGAGGAGGGCGCTGTAGACGATATTATTGCAGGAAAAATATTGAGAAAATTAAGTCAGCAAGCCCCTGCATATCTCAGGCACCAACTGGAGCCTCTGAACGAATTTTTTGATGAAACTTTCGGCGAGGAAAGTATGGAGCAGTGCCGGGACGTATTGCAACAGCTTGAAAAAAGCCTGTAACACGGAAGGAGTGCGGTGGTTTTATGAAATTATCTGAAAAAAGAATAAAGATTGCGTCACTGGCTGCAGGTGTTACGGTGATTACGATGTCTGCATTGATGACAGTTTTTTTGCTCCTTATGTCAATACACGCATTGAAACCTCGAAAGACGCAGATTACACTACACACCGACAACGTGGATTATCTGTACTCGGGGAGTGTATTTGACGGAAGCAGACCTGAACTGATCTACGGAAAACTCGAACAGGGACATACGCTTTCCTGTGTTGCCGTGGCTCAGAGAATGGAGCCGGGCAGCCAGAAGAATGCGCCTCAGTACGTAATCATTGACGAAGCGGAAAATGACGTGACGGATATGTACCACGTTAATGAAGAGTGGGGCGACCTTACGATAAACAGAAGAAAATTGGTGGTATCCACGTCCTCCGCGTCTAAAATTTATGACGGAGAGCCATTGTCGTCAACTCTTGCCCATCTTGTGAGCGGAGATTTAATGGCGTTTCATCAGGCAACGTTTAGTTGTGTTACCGAACTGACTGAAGTGGGTGAGGCAGATAATATTGCCTCGGCAACCATTACCGACCGGTACGGCAATGATGTTTCAAACTATTACGAGGTGGTGACAGAGCCGGGAAAACTTACGGTTGAGCCCATAAAAATACACCTTGCAATCAGCGAGGCAGAGAAAATTTATGACGGCACGCCTCTTTCCAATGAGGGCTGGAAACTTGTGGGCGGAAGTCTTTTGAGCGGTGACAAAATGGAGCCTATTTCCTATGCTCATATAACCTCTGTAGGTTCGGTAAAAAATGCTGTAACGTTCAGGGTGACTGACAAAGACGGCAAGGACGTAAGCCACAGATATGATTTTGTATTCCCCGAAGAATACCTCAGAATTACACCCGTGCGCCTTGTTATTGAGACCGGCAGCGCAGAGAAAAAGTATGACGGCAAGGCTCTTGAATGTGAGGAGTGGAGCCTTATCGGCGGAAAACTTCCCGAGGGTCATCGTATAGAGGTAAAGTGCTCTTCCAGAACAAGTGTAGGCATCTCCCAGAACGTTATTACAGGATTTGCAGTATACAAAAAACTTCCTGACGGCAAGGAAATTGACGTAACAGACTGTTTTGTGTACAGCTATGTCCCCGGAACGTTGACGGTGTTGCCGTAATTGTAAAGATATAAGAGGAAGGAGGTGCTCCCGACGTGAGGGAAAGTGAAAACAATAATAAATCGAGCTGGGACTTGTATGAACAAAAAATGTACAAGGCTTTTGGTTTTATAACCCTTCTGAAAAAACATAAAAAGAAAGTTTTTGTTGCCTGCATTATTCTGGCGGTAATACTTTGTACTCTTCTGGGTATCAAGGGCATACTTTTAGGTAATCTTGAATGTGATACCGTCTGGACCTACGGTGATGCGCCGGGATGTAACATAAAAGCAATTTTTGCGACTCCATTCTACGAATACAGAAAAACAGCAGACGGCGATTGGTTTGACCATTATCCCGAAGCGACGGGAAGATATTACGTAAGGGCTGTCAGCAAGAATATTTTGGGTATCAGATACTATTCTGAGGAGAAGGACTTTGAACTTACAAAGAGACCGGTAACCGTAAAACCAAAAGAGCGGCAGATATATTACAGAGATGAATACAAATACGAAAATAAAGATATTGCAGTAGAAAATATTGCTTCAGGTGATTGTATCGGCAAAGCTGAATTTAACTATGAAGAGCGGTTTTCCAAGTATAATAATGATCATCCGTATAGTGTAGAGGCAAGCCTTACGGAGTTTAAAATCTCAAACCCACGGGGCAGTGATGTGACGGGATGTTACGATATTGTCTACGAGGACTTTTCGTTTTATTTCTTACGCAGGCCGCTGACTATTGAAACAGGAAGTGCGGAAAAGATATACGACGGAAAGCCTTTAGCGTGTAATGAGTGGAAAATAACAGAGGGAGAACTTTGTGACGGGGATAATATTGAAGTAATATTTCCGTCGGTAGAGAGAGCCGGAGAAGACCTTAATACAGCGTCTATTATAATAACAGATGCTTCCGGAAAAGACGTTACGTACCAATACGAAATTGCGAACAAGCCGGGAATCCTCAAAGTTATGAAGCGTCCTCTTAAAATAGTTTCAGGCAGCGCAGAAAAAATATATGACGGAAAGCCTTTGACCTGCGATGAATGGTCTGCTGATACGAAGGCGCTTCTTTCGGGTCACACGCTGGAATGTAAAACAACCGGCGAGATAACCGTAGCAGGAGAGGCTATTAATACGGTAGAGGTGAAAATTACCGAAGGGGATTATGACAGAACGAAAAATTACGACGTTCAGCTTGACCCCGGAGTGCTTCGTATATTGCCTATGAAGATAACAGTGACCTCCGGAAGCGCAGAGAAAAAATACGACGGAACGGCATTGGAATATCACCATATAGAGCCTGAATACATCCTTGACGACCATAAGATAATTGCAGGATTTACCGGAAGGCAAACGGAAGTAGGCAGCAGTGACAATACGTTTTATATAATGCAGATCAATACTCCCGCAGAGGAAAACAGAATAGATTGCTTTGAGATTACGAAGGAGTACGGAACGCTTACGGTTTTGCCAAATCCTGATTTTGTGCCGTCAGAGCCTGATAATCCGGCAGAGACATTGCCCGGTAATGATCCTTCGCTACCCGTTTACGTGGAATTTCCTGATACGAAGGCAGAAAATTACGAAAGCGTAGTAGCAACGATCAGAAACCAGAAATTAGACAGCAATAATTCGGTATATTTAAGGTCAATGTCCTACGGAGACTACAACAAAAGAGGCTGGGATAAGGCGGCAGGGTATCCTTTTGCGGATGCAGAAACAAATCCTATAAAATATATAGGGCTTATGTGTAGTGACAAACGTCTTGAAAAAAATACTTTTGTCATAGACCCTATGGAGGGTGTGGGAATTATGGTGCCCTATTATACTGCAAGAATTGCCGGGACAAACGGCCTTTTCGGAGATGACACCAGACTTTCCTCCAACGATGAAGATTTGTATTATTATACTGACAGCTATATCGTAAGTGATTTTGAAGAACTTCTCAGTATTTCATGGGGAAAATCATACGAAACAGACCGATACAGGACGTTTGTGTATGATGAGTATCTGGATGTGCCTGAAGAAACAAGAGAAATTTTACTTAAAATTGCAAAGCAAAACGGCATAGACAAGGACAGCGAAACATTAATCGCTGACATAAGAGATTACGTAAAGGGCGCAGCAAAAAACAACAGCAATGCACGGTATCCCGCCCATGTAGATGATATTGCGCTGTTTTTCCTTACGAATGCAAAGGAAGGCGTGGCTTCTCACTTTGCCACCGCGGCCACTCTTATGTATCGCGTTCACGGAATTCCTGCAAGATATACTACCGGATATTTTGTTTCAGGAGTAGGCCCTGAGACTGTTTCTGTAAAAGTAAAAAATGCTCACGCATGGGTGGAAATATATTGCGACGGCCTTGGCTGGGTTCCCATTGAAGTAACGGGATATGGTCCCGGAGGCAATGTGATTGACCCAAACGGCGGTTCCGGAGAGGCTGAGGGTAACACCCCGCTTATTGATTTTACTGTTATTCCTGAAGTTCCTGAGAATGAGGAGCATCCTATGATAGACGGAAAATACGTCCTTGGCATAATGCCTTTTTCTATGGAAAAGTATTATGACGGAACGCCTTTTGAAAAGTGGGAGTACTCAAGATACCACGTTAAGGCAGGGGGACTCCTTCCGGGGCACAGTATGACCGTGGAGATGAAAGCAGAAAATTACGATAATGTTCTGCCCGGTTCTTCGGAGGTGTTTATTGACTCGGTAACGGTGTACGATGAATATGGCAATGACGTCAGCGAACAATATTGCATATTTAAAGCTTCCGCCAATATGACTATATTGAAAAGGCCTATTACCATTGCTACGGAATCTGCAGAGAAAGAATATGACGGGCAGCCTCTTACTGCCGGCGGCTGGTGGATTGCAGAGGGAAGCCTTGCTCCTAATGACCGCCTGGAGGTGGAGGTTACGGGGGCTGTCACCGTTGTGGGAAGAAGAACAAACAAAGCCTCTGCCGTCATATATACAGAGGACGACAAAGGCCAATGGAAAGAAAGCGATTGTTACGAGATTAAGTACGAGTGCGGTGTCCTTAAAGTGTCTTCACCCGATTAATCATATTGATTGAAAGGTAGTTCCAGTTCTGGAAGCCGGGGTTGTTGATGCCTTCCCCTGTGTCAGGGTGGTAATATTCATGCATCACACCATTTTGTTCAATATCCTTGCCCAGAAGCGTTATGGTTTTTTGGGCAAGGTTTTTTGCTTCATTAACGTATCCATAGTTGACAAGTCCCCGGAAAGTCATATAGTTTGATATGCCCCAGATTGGCCCCAGCCAGCAGGAGGGGTTTCCTGTCTTAGCAAGGGAGTACATCTTTTCAAGCTTTGAAAGGGTTCTTACACCGTAGGGGGCGTTAAAGGTCCTTTCGTTAAGATAATGCTCCTTTACCATACGGTCTGCCTGCTCCTTCGTGGCAATGCCTGCCCACATTGCCATAAAGCCTGACCACACGTCAATTCTTTGAATTAAGCAATTCCAATGTCTGGGCGCTCCCTCGTGGAGCACTTTTGTTTTATCAACCGGCAACAAATTAAAGTCTACGCTGTAATAAAAACCGTCCCTTTCATCCCAGCAATTCTCCTGAATTGCATTTTTTAAAACTTCGGCATCATTTTCGTAAATCTTGCATTTTTCCTCATAGCCAAGGCCTTTTGAAAGCTTTGCCAACGCCAATTTTTCCATATAGATAAGGCAATTAAGATAAATTGAGCCGGAGCTTTTCTTGGGCCTGTAAAAGGTGCAGGGGTCGTTGTCCACTCCGATTGCAAAGTCATCAAGCCAGAAGTACAGGCCGCTTTCGTGCTTGCAATTATTATCGTAAAAGCCCATAAATTTTTCCAGCTTAGGAAATTTATCACAAAGCCACCCGAAGTCGCCGCTGTTTTCACAGACAAAGAGGGCATGCTGGGCAATACAGGGCTTGTGGGTGTTCATATCCTCCTCTGTTTCAAACTCGGAGATAAGCCTTTCCGGCGTAATGAAAATAGGCATTCTGCCGTCCTCGCCAACGTATTCAAGAAAGTTCAGAATACATCCTCTCTCATACTCACTGATATCGTCAATGCC
>JAEIGA010015841.1_pt1 | contig 11475 bp, 12 predicted proteins | sample 9270691 | NCBI WGS metagenome assembly JAEIGA01 (sample SAMN17057246, study PRJNA624740) | gut metagenome | biome: biome; isolation source: fecal sample | host: Bos grunniens | place: China: Xizang | collected 2019
AAAAAAATCTTAAGTTACACTCTGTCGATGATGTTATTGGCATCTCCGACAGTTGTTTCAGCGCAGGCTCTCTCGCCATCAACAAAATGGAGTTGGGATAAAGGTACTATCGTAGTTGAGACTCCCCAGCGTCCCGAGGGTCAGAAGCATGCCCTCAATCTGGCAGTGGCTCCTATCAGAAATCTGAAAGTAGCGTTCGTAGGACTCGGTATGCGTGGTCCATGGGCAGTTATGCGTTTCTGCCATATCCCCGGAGTTGAAATCGTAGCACTATGCGACTACGAGGAACAAAGAGCCGAGAACTCACAGAAATTCTTGCGTGATGCAGGCCTTATGCCCGCAGACATCTACTACGGCCCCGACGGATACAAGGAGCTTTGCGCACGCCCCGACATCGACCTTGTATATGTAGCAACCGACTGGGACCACCACTTCCCCGTTGCTGAATGTGCATTGATTAATGGAAAGCACACTGCGATTGAGGTGCCCTCGGCAATGAACCTCGAGCAGTGCTGGAAGCTCATTGAACTTGCTGAATCAAAGCAATTGCACTGTATGATTCTTGAGAACTGCTGCTACGACTACTACGAGCTCAACACACTTGCAATGACACAGGCAGGTGTATTCGGTGAGGTTCTTCGTGCAGAGGGAGCATATATCCACAACCTCGACGAGTACTGGGATTCATACTGGACAAACCCCAAAGATGCTGACGGCAAACTCAGCTGGCGTATCAAGTACAACATGGAGAACCGTGGCGACCTCTATGCCACACACGGCCTTGGCCCCGTTGCGCAGTGTCTTGACATCCACCGCGGCGACCGTTTCACAGTCCTCACCGCAATGGATACAAAGTCGGTTCATGGCAAGAGATATGTCGAGAAGAAGACCGGCAAAGAGTGCAAGGAGTTCCGCAATGGTGACCACACCACCACACTCATGCGCACAGCAAACGGTAAAGTTGTAGAAATACAGCACAACGTTATGAACCCACAACCCTATAACCGTCTGTTCAAGCTCACAGGTACAAAGGGATATGCAACAAAATACCCCGAACAGAAGATCTCACTCGACAAGAACCAGCTTGCCGAGAGTGGCGTTAAACCTCAGATGGACAACATCTCAAGCCACGGATTCCTTCCCCAAGCCGAGTACAATGCACTTATGGAAAAATATCAGCACCCCATTATAAAGAAGTATGGCGAGCTTGGCCGTCAGATGGGTCATGGCGGTATGGACTTCATGATGGATGCACGTCTCGTATACTGTTTGCAGAACGGTTTGCCTCTTGACATGGACGTATACGACCTTGCAGAGTGGTGCTGCCTTGCTGAGCTTGGTTCACTCTCAATGGACAACAACTGCGCAGCTGTAGCATTCCCCGATTTCACACGTGGCTATTGGGAAGAGGTTAAGGGTTACAAGCATGCATACGCAACACCCGAGGTTGAGGCCGAGACCGATGCTATCATAAAGGCATACACCGAGGCACAGAAGAACATAACAGCAAAGAGCAAACTTTGGGACTTGTACGATGCAGTAAAGGCAGCCAAAGCAAGTGGCAACGAAAAGGCTGTAACAAAAGCACAGAACAAGCTCAAGAGTGCCAAGACATCGGCAAGCAAAAAGATTGAGCAGAATGTAAAGAAGGCTCTCTCAAAGAAATAAGAGAAGCTTACCACATAAAAAAATGACAACCTCGCGGTTGTCATTTTTTTATGTCTATATAACAGGATTCACTTTACTACACCAAGTTCCTTTCCGACCTTAATGAATGCCGCGATTGCCCTGTCAAGGTGTTCAAGCTCGTGTGCAGCCGACAGCTGTACGCGGATGCGGGCCTCTCCCTTAGGCACAACAGGATAGTAGAAACCGGTTACGAAAATGCCCTCCTCGGCCATCTTCGATGCAAATATCTGCGACAACTTGGCATCGTACAACATGACAGCACATATTGCCGACTGTGTAGGTTTGATATCAAAGCCTGCAGCCATCATCTTATCGCGGAAATAGTTCACATTGGCTTGCAACTTATCGTGCAAAGCATCACTCTCGCCCAACATTTTGAACATTTCGATAGATGCACCAACTACAGAGGGGGGCAATGAGTTAGAAAAGAGATAGGGACGAGAACGCTGACGCAACATATCAATAATCTCTTTACGGCCGGTGGTAAAACCGCCTACTGCGCCACCGAAAGCCTTACCCAATGTACCTGTAAAGATATCTATGCGACCATAGCAACCGAACTGCTCTGCAACACCATGTCCTGTAGCACCAACCACACCGGCCGAGTGGCTCTCATCCACCATTACCAAAGCATCATATTTCTCGGCGAGGTCACAAATCTTGTCCATAGGAGCCACATTACCATCCATAGAGAAGACTCCATCTGTAACTATTATGCGGAAACGCTGTGCTTGAGCCTCTTTAAGACAACGCTCCAAATCCTCCATATCGGCATTTGCATAGCGATAGCGCTGTGCCTTGCAAAGGCGAACACCGTCAATAATAGAGGCATGGTTCAAAGAGTCTGAAATAATTGCATCCTCGGCTGTAAAGAGAGGTTCAAAGACACCGCCATTGGCATCGAAACATGCGGCATAGAGAATAGAGTCCTCGGTGTGGAAATAATCGGCAATAGCCTTCTCCAGCTCTTTATGTTTGTCTTGTGTACCACAGATAAAGCGTACCGATGACATTCCGAATCCGCGCTCGCGCATAGCCTCCTCGGCAGCCTTTATAAGGCGTGGATTATCGGCCAGACCCAAATAGTTGTTGGCACAGAAGTTGAGAGCCTTTGAGCCATTCTCGAGAGTAATCTCGGCCGACTGCTGAGAAGCAATGTTACGTTCTCTCTTGTACAAGCCAGCCTCATCTATAGCTGCAAGCTCATTTTGCAAATGTTGTTGAAATTTACCGTACATGACTTTCTATATTTAAAATTGTAGATGCAAAGAAAAACCACATACATCAGTATGTATTTGCAAATGTAATTTATTTTAAAATCAACCTTCTACTTTTAAAGTAAAAATTAACAAACCTTGCATAATCTTTTAAAAAAAACAGGCAATAGATACTTTCTAATAAAAAATAGATGTATATTCGCAATGGCTAACATCCATATAACACCAAACACCGATTTTACAATCACAACTGACAAAATATGAAAAATGTACTAATCATCGGCTCTACGGGACAGATTGGTTCCGAGCTTACAATGACATTGCGCAAGCAAATTCCCAATGGAAATATTGTTGCAGGATATATCCGTGGAGCAGAGCCCAAAGGCGAACTTCTTGAGAGCGGCCCATCGGCCATTGCCAATGTCTGCGACGCTGCACAACTTGCCGAGGTTGTTTCAAAATACAATATCGATACCATATACAACCTTGCTGCACTGCTGTCGGCTGTAGCCGAGGCCAAGCCACTGCTTGCTTGGGACATACAGATGAACGGACTCATCAACATTCTTGAGATTGCACGCGAGAAGAATTGCGCCGTTTTCACCCCAAGTTCAATCGGTTCGTTCGGCCCTAACACTCCGCGCATAAACACTCCACAGGACACAATACAGCGTCCACGCACAATGTATGGTGTAACAAAGGTTGCCACAGAGCTGTTGAGCGATTACTACTTTACAAAATATGGTGTTGACACACGTGCCGTACGTTTCCCCGGACTTATCTCAAACGTGACACTGCCCGGTGGAGGTACTACCGACTATGCAGTAGAAATCTACTACGCAGCAGTGAAAGGCGAAGATTTTGCCTGCCCCATAAAAGCCGGAACATTCATGGATATGATGTACATGCCCGATGCTCTTAAGGCTGCAATAGACATTATGAATGCCGACCCCTCGCGCCTTGTACACCGCAATGCCTTCAACGTGGCATCAATGAGTTTCGACCCTGAAATAATAAAGAATGCCATCCTTAAATATATCCCCGACTTTAAGATGCACTATGTAGACGACCCCATCCGTCAGGCTATTGCCGACTCATGGCCCGACAAGATGGACGATAGCTGTGCACGCGAAGAGTGGGACTGGGCGCCTTCGTACGACCTCGACAGCATGACTGTTGATATGATCAAGGTTCTTAGTGAGAGATACAGAAAATAAAAGAGAAAAACAATAAATAAAATTATATGTAAAGAGGGGTGACAAAAGTCACCCCTCTTTACATATAATTTACCTTATAACTAAATTACTTTTTAATATTTGCCGAGATTTCGAGCATTCTGTCGATAGGTAATTTTGCTCTTTGGCGCAACTGCTCGTCAAGTTCTACACAAGGCCACTCATACTTCAGACAGTTGTATAGTTTCTCAAGGGTATTCATGCGCATATAAGCACACTCATTGCAGGCACACTCGCCGGTCATTGGAGGCACGGGTATAAATCTTTTTTGCGGACACCTCTTTTGCATCTCGTGCAATATACCACTCTCAGTAACCACAATATATGTATCACAATCCTCTTTCTGGGCATAAGAGAGTATTGCCGCAGTTGAGCCCACATAGTCGGCCAAAGCAAGAACTGCACTCTTGCACTCGGGATGTGCAAGAACCTTAGCCTGCGGATATTGAGCCTTCAATTCGGCAATCTTTTCAACCGAGAATTGCTCATGCACATGGCAGCCACCATTCCACAGCAGCATACTACGTCCTGTAACAGAATTGAGATAACCACCAAGATTCTTATCGGGAGCAAATATTATCTTCTCATCGGCAGGAAGGCTCTCTACCACCTCTTTTGCATTTGACGATGTCACCACAATATCGGTATGCGCCTTTACCGCAGCCGAAGTGTTCACATAGGCAAGCACTTTGTACCCGGGGTGCTCGGCTTTGAACTTAGCAAGTTCGTCGGCAGGGCAACTGTCGGCAAGCGAACAACCGGCGTTAAGATCGGGAAGCAGCACAAGTTTGTCGGGGCAAAGAATTTTATTGGTCTCGGCCATAAAGTGTACTCCACACATAACAATTATATCGGCAGTTGTCTTTGCAGCCTGCTGTGCAAGAGCAAGACTGTCACCAACAAAATCGGCAACGTCCTGTATTTCGCTACGCGTATAATAGTGTCCCATTATAACGGCGTTCTTCTCTTTACACAGACGACGAATCTCGCTTTTAAGATCAGTTCCTTCAGGGATAGGCTCATTCACATAGCCATTATCCAACCATTCTTCTTTAATCATATTTTATATATTTATATGCATTGCAAATATAGGCAATTCTACACACTTACGCTCTCCTATGAATCCATTATTTTACAGATTCATGGAAAAATAGAAGCCTACACCACTCTCGGACATCACAGCCGGAGCTATAACTACATTATGCTCCTTTGCAAATGGAGTGGTAAAAACCAACGAGCTTGTCACACCAATGACAGCACCGGCAAGCACATCCCACACATCGTGACATTTGCTGTATACACGCCCCCATCCGACATAGGCAGCGACAGCATAAGCGGGTATACCCAACTTCCATCCGTAACGCTGTTGAAGAAAGCCTGCACCAACAAAGGCTATACCTGCATGATTAGAGGGAAAAGAGTGATAATCCTCGCCATTGGGGCGACGTTTCTTAATCGTATATTTAAGGAGATAAGTTGCTGCGACTGTAACAGCACCCGACTCGAAATGTTGCAACAGGCCTTCATAATCTCTCTCGAGTAAAGAAACTATACCGCCTGCAGCCGAAGGCAGAAACATAAGAATATCGGTAGATGTTTCTACGGCCTTACTGCTCTGAGCCAAACTGTTGAAAGGCATAAGCATCAATACAAAAATAAATATCACATACCTGACACCGTTCATAATGACATTTTATTTTTTCATGCTATTATTACTTTTCAAAACCGCAGCCATTGAAGAGAGCACTATTACAAAAGCATACACGCCAATCCATTCTATTTCACAACCGGAAATTACAAGCAAAATTGTACTTATTAATACTATAATAAGATAGGCGGCAATGATAATCCTCACTCTCGGAATATTTGCATTCTCCCCCACATTTCTGGATGCAATAAAACCTGCTATATATTTATCACATTTCCCGACAAGGACAAGCACCGCCAATGGCACAAGTGCAAGCATCAACCCTATATTGATAACAGTTTCAATCATTATTATTCTTTTTACCTTTATCGCCCAAGCGACCGCTCTTGCGCAAAGCTGTTGTTATTATATATTCGAGTTGCCCGTTGATACTGCGAAACTCGTCGGCTGCCCATGACTCGAGCGCCGACATAGTTTCACTATCTATTCTGAGTACAAAAGATTTCTTCTCTTTTGCCATAGATGGGGCTTGTTTATTGATACAATGTTCCGGTATTTACAACAGGTGTTGCAGCTCTGTCACTTGTGAGAACAACCATCAGGTTGCTTACCATAGCAGCCTTTTTATCGTCATCAAGTTCAATTATTTCCTTGGCAGATAACTGCTCAAGTGCCATCTGTACCATACCCACAGCACCTTCTACAATCTTGTGACGTGCAGCAACCATCGCTGTTGCCTGCTGACGCTGAAGCATGGCACTCGCAATTTCGGGAGCATATGCAAGATAACTGATGCGGGCCTCTATAACCTCGATACCGGCAATAGCCAGACGCTCGGAGAGCGATTTCTCGAGTAGTTCGTTTACCTCTTCGCCACCGTTGCGCAGAGTTATGTTCACATCCTCGTCCTCGAGATTGTCATAGGGATAAGCACCTGCAAGATTACGTATGGCAGCCTCGCTCTGAATATCCACAAAACGTGCATAGTCGTCTACTTCGAATGAGGCTTTGAATGTATCCTTAACCCTCCATACGAGCACTACACCTATCATAATAGGGTTACCTAAGAGGTCGTTTACCTTTATAGGCTCGCCATTGAGGTTACGGGCACGCAAAGAGACACTCTTCTTTATAGTAAAAGGATTCATAAAGAAGAATCCATTGTCAACCACTGTTCCTACATACTTTCCGAAAAATGTCACGACAGCGCTCTCATTGGGGTTCACAATAAAGAGACCGCACATCATAACAAGCGACAGCACCGACACTATCAGCATGAGCCACCATGCACCGGCATCGCCCGTATTCGATTCAATCACGGCAGGCACAGCTATACCCACAGCAACACCCACAAGACTAAAGAAAAGAGCGGCCCAACCACTCGAAGGATTGATAAATCTCTCACTACCTTTCACATTTGAGAATTTTTCGTCCATAATATTATTCATTTAAGCGTTTGATGATATCATTATGATATCGCAAATATATCAATCAACCGAATAACAAGCAAGAATATCAAATATTTTTTTGTAACTTTGAAGCGTTAAAAAAAGCAAAAAGAGCATATCAAAGAAAACGATGTTATATTTTTGAAAAATATCATAAACAAACTGTTAAGAAAAATATCATGAAAAGACTCTACTCAATCCTTATTTTATTGGGCCTTATAGTGCTTATTTCATCATGCACGACAAAAGACGACAGGTTCGACTTGGAGAACAACGAGATTACAACCCGTATAGAATTCCCCACCGACGATGGTTCTACACAACTTAAGGGCAAGCCCGAAGAGATGGTAAAAACACTCCTTGAAAAAGTTGCCGACAGCAATTTTGCAAGGAACATATCGCACATAACCATCACCGACGACCAATATTACGAAATTGCCGACTTTACAGCCAACCTTGTAAAAGGCAAGACCACCGAGGAGGCAAAATACCAAACCGTCTTCAGATGGATAGTAAACAACATAAAGTACAAACATAATGGCTGGGTAGACAACAACCCCTATGCGGTATTCACTACTAAAGAGGCTATATGTCAGGGATATTCCGACCTGTTGACAATAATGATGCATACACTCAATATTCCATGCTTCACCATAAACGGCATCTTGTATGACCCCAACAGCCGTAACTATCTTGGCGGCCACGCATGGAACTATGTCAACTGCGACGGCAAATGGATTGTAAGCGACCCCACAAACGGCGGAAGCCATTCGATTGACAAATTGAGCGATTACTGGTATCTGCAGCCTTCACTTATCACCATCCCCGTATACGAAGACGAGAATTTCAAATACAACTACTTTAACTACAATTTCAATATCTGTAGCGTAAAAAAGGATGATGCACAATTGATTGTGCCCTACAGCGCAAATGGTATCAGAATCACATCATTCAACCCCAGTGAAGAGATTCCGGGCAACGTTACAGAGCTCTATCTTGGCAAAAACATCGAATCTATCGGTGACAACAGCACACAAATTGGAATAGAGGTACATGGAAAATCGATAGAGACAATAGAGATTGACCCCGAGAACAGTGTATATGAGAGCTACTCAAATGTCGTGTACCGCAGAAACGGTGACGAACTCCAGATGCAGGCTGTAGCACCCGCTACAACATTCATCGAGTTGAAGCCTATGAACTTTGACAAGGAGAGCCGACTCAAAGACCTTAAAAAGCTCGAAACCATTGTATTTGTACCCGGCACAACAAAAATCGGTGCATGGGCTGTAGAGAACTGCCCCAAATTGCACACAGCATACGTGCCCAACGAGACAACAGTAGAGAACAATGCGTTCTACAAAGTAGCGCCCAACTTCAAGATTGTACGCGGCAATTACACAAACATCGAAGATGTAAGATTCTAAGACAGCATCAAATAACTGCATAGGAGGGTGGTACTTTACAATACCACCCTCCTATGCAGTTATTTAATATCGCGAAACTATTTGTCACTAACAACTTTTTGATATATCTTCGCGGACGCAAAAAAAACGGAACATCTATGTTAGATAATTTCACACTCCCCTCATTTGTACAGGTAATTGAATTTTTGGGAACATTTGCCTTTGCCATAAGCGGTATACGCCTTGCTTCGGGCAAAGAGTTCGACTGGTTCGGAGCATACGTAGTAGGTGTAGCCACAGCCGTCGGTGGCGGTACTCTGCGCGACATTATGCTTGGCACCACCCCATTCTGGATGACCGACTCCATCTATCTTCTCTGTTCGGCACTTGCACTGATATGTGTCATTCTATTCAGCAAGTTCCTTATAAGACTCGACCACACATTCTTCATATTCGACGCGATAGGCCTTGCACTGTTCACCGTTGTAGGAATACAGAAGACCCTTGATTTTGACTTCCCTCTTTGGGTAGCAATAATAATGGGTACAATAACCGGTGCTGCAGGTGGTGTAATACGCGATGTGTTCATAAACGAGATTCCGCTTATCTTCAGAAAAGAGATATACGCAATGGCATGTGCAATTGGCGGCATAGTTTATGGCATAGCACTCTCATTGGACCTTAATATAATAGTTGTTCACCTGATGTGCGGTGTAAGCGTTTTCCTCACACGTATATTGGCAGTAAAATACCATATATGCCTGCCGACACTCAAGAATCACGAAAATAACTAACCGACTATGGCTAAGAAAGAGGGACAAAGAGCTGCAAACGAACAATTCTTCAACAGCAAGAAAGAAGAAGGTGGTGTAAAGGAACTAAACGGGATACTCTACAGCGTCATCGCTGAAGGAAACAGCACAAAAAGCCCATTGCCCAACAGTGTCGTTACCGCACACTATCGCGGAACACTGATAAATGGCAGAGAGTTCGACAACAGCTGGAAACGTTCATACCCCGAGGCCTTCAGAGTAAGCGACCTTATTGAGGGATTCCAGATTGCGCTCACACATATGCACATTGGCGACAGATGGCTTGTATATATACCTTGGGAAAAGGGCTATGGCAAACGCAGCAGCGGGCCTATACCGGCATTCTCGACTCTTATCTTTGAAATTGAACTGATTAGCATATCATAATAAAGAAATCCTCGGAAGAATCCGAGGATTTTCACTATATCCATAATCAGAAGATATCGCAAATGCACATAATCAATATCGGTTACAGCGCATAGGCCACACCAAATGTTGCATAAATGGGATAAAGATTGAATGTCACGCTTTTGAACTTTGATGGAAAAATACCATTCATACCCCACTGCAGATTGGCAAACAGATCGAAATTGCGGTTCAAGCTATATTCGCAGCCCAATTGGACACCCCAAAGGAAATCGCACAAATCATCGCCGAAACCATAGTAGGCACGCGTAACATCAGTCCTTTCACCTGTAGGATTCTGGTCACGAATATATCCGTCATATGCACACCCCTTGAAATCACCCTCTAACAGATACGACAGAAATATGCCTCCCGACACTCCCCATCTGCTGCTAAAATCGTATGTAGCAAGCATTGGCAACGTCACATAATAGCTACTCACCTCTGTTTCGACCTTACCGGTAAATGCACCTACAACCTTCCCGTCACTGTTCCATGCCTCCATGTGATACGATTTGGTGTCGGCATCGGTACTCATTCCCTTTTTATCGATACGCAAGCCAAGCTCAACACCCCATTTGGAATTCTCAAAATCCTTTCTTGCAGAGAAGCCCAACTGATAATTAAGACCCGGGTTATAGCTATTTATTGCTCTAATCTCGCGTGGCATTGGTAAAGGAGCTGTACCTCCTATACTATATCCTGCACTCAGACGAAAGGTCCAGCCCTCCTGTACATCAGAGCCATTATACTCATTTTCATTATCTGACTGTTGCGCCCAAAGAGATGTTGCAACAAACAGCGTCAATAGTGTGATAAAAAACTTTTTCATATGCCTTGTTTATTTATCCTCCCAAACAATATTTATCTCATCAACATACAATGTACTGCCGATTGCACCCTCAAAGGTATCACCGCCCTTGCTCGAACTTGCAACCAGAGTTATTGCATAAGCATTGTTTGAGAGCCGCTCATAATCGAACTCCTTGCCCTCTACAAGCTCATATGGTATCTCAAACTCAATCCATTCGTCACTTTCGACCTGATTCTTCAGTTCGGCAATCATTACAACACGCTCGTTTGTCTTCACATCATCTCCTTTGAGCGGTATAAAGTTATTGGGATCAACCTCGAACAAAACAGTATATATGGCGCATGAGTCCTTCATTCCGGGAACCTCATTCTTGTTGCCATCGGTATATACATCGCCAGCCTTATACTTGTAATAGCCTTTCAGGGCAACAGGCTTTCCCGATACCATTTGGACACCGAAACGGGTAGCCTTCAGGTGGTCACTCATTGCATCTATGCTACTGAACTCACCCAAGAATATGTTTCCTGCAGCTATCGGCTTGCCTGCCCACTCTCCAAAAACACCTGTATCGCAGGTTGTAAGCTTCACGCATGCCCCCTTGACACCACCATCACTTGCCGATGTGGGAAAATCGCTTGCCGTCTCGCCACGACCTGTAAAAGCAAATCCGGCATTGCCGCTTGCCCAAATATTGCGCTGTGTACCGTACTCATCCATTTCAAACCACACATTGTATCTACCGGTCTCATCGAGCGAATAGTTTTCAAAACCAAAGACCTTATCCTTCTCAATCAATGTTCC
>JAEIGA010015842.1_pt1 | contig 11475 bp, 10 predicted proteins | sample 9270691 | NCBI WGS metagenome assembly JAEIGA01 (sample SAMN17057246, study PRJNA624740) | gut metagenome | biome: biome; isolation source: fecal sample | host: Bos grunniens | place: China: Xizang | collected 2019
ACAGGTCTATAAGGATGAAGATGTTGATTCTGATATTGTTCAGACCATCAAGACCGTGAGTCCTGCAAGGACATTCTTAGAGAAGGCATTTTTGCTTTGTGAGGAATACCAAAAGAAAGATCCAAGAACATATCGCATGTCTCGCCATTTCTATGATTTGGAAAAGTTATCACATACCGATTATATGGATCAGGCATTAAATGACTCTAATCTTTATTATGACATTGTGGATCATAGAAAGAAATTCTATCATGTCGGATATGTGGATTATGATAAGGAACTGCCAGAATCCATTACGATTGTTCCAAGTGAAGAACTTGTCCCGAAATATGAGATGGATTATAACGATATGCTTTCCAGCTTTATCTATGGAGAGGCTTTGGAGTTTGCAGATTTGCTTCAATTCCTCGAAACATTGCAGGAGAGATTCCGAAAGGTTCCTCGAAAAGCAACAGCAGAGTAATAATAATTAAAAGCCTATATTATAAGGCAATAATCACAAAGTACAAAGCATGAAATGAAAGAAATGGTAAATTTGATGATTCTTTTTAAGAAAAAGGTTGTATCTTTATATCTTTGAACTAAAGTTCGAAGATTTTCTGCACTCGCTGTGAAAAATATCGAAGCAAGCTTCATATTTCTCGCTCGTTTATTTGTATCTTTGCAACCCTATATCCGTTTGGTGCTATTTTTGTTGCAAATCGTGTAATTATAGCTAATTCCGCTCTGTTTAATAGCTCTAAGATACGAAAATTAATGAACCTTAATAAAACACTTTACAAATGAACAGATTTTTACTTACTGTTTTTATTTCACTGACTACAGTTGTCAGTGCAATCTCTCAAACAAGAATATGCAATTTCGACTTTGAGAATGGAATTGCTGATACTATTATTCTAAAGGATTACGATGGTCTGATACCGAATTCTGATCTTGGTGGATTCCCAGAGAATACCGCCTGGACCGTTTGGAACGACCCTGATGATGCCGAGAATAAAGTTGCATGCAGCTGTTCTTATTATGAGGAAAGCGGATCGGCGAATGACTGGATGGTGATACCTAATGTTGCTCTACCTGCGGATTCTGCTGCATGTCAGCTATTCTGGCGTTCTCGCAGTGCTGTCAGTACATTTAGAGATGGATATATTGTAACTATAACTACTGACAGAATCAATCCTGATACTGAGGTTGGTGATCTGAAATGGACGAACCTACTTGTGGTATCAAATTCAAAAAATTCAGACAAGTGGAATAGTTGGAGTAGCGACATCTCCCAGTATGCCGGAGATACAGTAAGTATAGCTTTTATAAATTATACTTATGACGGTTGGATGCTCTATCTTGATGATATCACTATCGGTGACCGTGAGAGCGTTGCAAAGGGAAAACTAGCACTTAAGAGCAACAAATATGCTGCAAATGGTGCCGGTAAGGTGACTGCAAGACTTAAGGTCGGTATTATGGATACAATAACATCCTTTACAGCGCAGATTACAACCGAGACCGATACTATTACAGAGGCGTATGAAGGCATAGAACTCAAACCTAACGAGATTTATGAGTTCGCGCTTGAGACTGGTCTTTCAGGTGTCGCTAAAGAAATCAAGAATTATAGACTCGATCTTCTTGATGCTGAAGAGCAATGTTTTGCAAGTGACAGTAGCAGTTTCTTGTATCTTCTGGATCTTGAGGGTGGCAAGAACGTCGTGGCTGAGAGCTATGTTTCTGTAAACAGTAACCACACCCTCAGAGCTGTAGAGGGTTATAAATTGTTGAAAAATGAACCTTGGTTCATCGGTCTGCAGTTGCATGGCCCTGATACCAAAAACGACCCATTGACTCCTGTGAATGATAAGGCATATATTGACCTTTTGCAGAATGGTTATGGTGTAAAGGATGGCCGTAATGTCCTTATCGACCGTCAGGTAAAGGGTGAAGCATACGATGATATCGAAGAGCTTGCACATAGCCGTAAAGAGTCGATGCTTTTGGTTGAGTCTTCAATAGAGGGATTCTCTACAGATAAGAATATCGAAATTTCAACAAAGACAATCTTTGCGCTCAGCAGCGAAGAGCTGGAATGTGACTACACTTTTGTCCTTACAGAAGATAGTGTATGGAATAAGCAGGTAAACTTGTATGCAAGTGGTAGCTACGGTGATTTCTGTGGTTATGAGTCTCTTGCCAAGAATATAAACATTCCATTCAACGATGTTGTACGCATGACATACAGTGCCGATACATGCTGTTTCAAGAATGTGGTTGCCGGTGATACCATCTCGGGCGATTTTGTTCTGCCTTTGGCTACCAACATCAGAGAGCCACGTATGCTCAAGATGACAATGATTGTAACTGACAGCAGCAATGGTGAGATTCTGAATGCGGCACGTTGCAGCTTGGAATACAAGGGTGAGAAAGATCCTACCACATCTGTCATAGAGAACATATGCGAGGAGAACCTTGCTGTAACCGACGAATGTGTAATTTACAATGCCGGAGCTACTGCTGAGGTTTCTGTATACACTCCATGTGGTAAGCTCTCAAGCTTTGCATGTGGCGAGGGTACAATCACTGCGGCTCTTCCAAAAGAAAAGGGATTGTATATCATCGTAGTCCGTGAAAATGAATTGACACTGACCAAGAAGGTTCTTAGAAAGTAATCTTCCAAGGTATAAGGTTTCACCCATAATGCGGTGAAGCACTCCACATAAGCTTAACATCCCCGATAAAGAGCTCTTTATCGGGGATGTTAAGCTTTATTCATTGCGATAATAAGATGTTATTCCTAAAAAAATCGCGCATTCTGTCATGTCGATTGAACGCAAAGCGACGAGGGTTTTATTAAAAGAGAACAGAGTAAATACTCTGTTCGGCAATGCTTGCGGAAGCAGAGATTCCTCACACAAGGTTCGAAATGACGAAACTTATTTTGTTATCAGTGAGTTTTGCAACCATTGGTCGTGTAAAGCGTAGATAATAATTTATGCCACGTGGGTGGCGATAAGCAAAACGAACCATGTTGAATGACAAATAAATGATTTTGCATCTACTGCTATGTTGTTGCTAAAAAACAATGGAATTGTCAATCGACAATTCCATTGTATGCTAATTCACCTTCGACGATGAAATATAACTCTTCAGGATCGAATTCTCCAATCTTGTTCTTCTTTGCCTCTTTGGCAATGAACTCGGCTATTTCGTTGATATCGATGTCGACATACTCGTCGTTTCCGTCAAGGATTCCGCTCTTGTCGTAGTAGTCGTATATCGTGTCAAGGAAGTAGTAGAACTCGTCGTCGCTGAATTTCTCTTTCAGGTCCTGAGGTAATCTCTCTCTGATGTATGCAATGGTCTTCTCGTCATCAAGGTCTTCCATTGCGAATTCGTCGTTGTTCATGATCCTTTATCCTAAAAGTGATTCGAACTTGGCCTGTACGTCGCCTTTTGACTTTGAACCGACAAACTTGTCGACAACCTGTCCGTTCTTGATGAATATCACTGTTGGTACGTTGCGTATGCCGTATTCTGCTGTGAGGTCATCAGCTTCCTCAATGTCGCACTTGCCTACAGCGATGCGTCCCTCATATTCTTTTGACAATTCGTCGATGATGGGGGCAAGCTGCTTGCATGGACCGCACCATGTTGCGCTGAAATCTAATACGATTGGCAATTCGGTTGCCATGAATTCCTTTGCATTGTCATTTGTTACATTTACTGCCATAATTCTGAATTTTAATGGGTTAGTTTAATTTATATTCTATGTTTTCCAAACTCTTGATGTAATCGATAAGCTCCTGTTTAACCTCAATGTCGTGGCTCTTTGATGCCAACTCCAAGACGAACTCCTGCTCGTAGTCCCTTATCTTGAAATGAAGTTTGCTCTTGCCTGGGTTCTTGTCGGCGTAATCGACGATTGTGGTGTATATCTCCTCGTTGAGTGACATTATATCAAATGTGATTGTAATGCTCTTGACGAGGTTCTCCTTTATCTCGGTCATCAGCTCTATGGAACCTACCGAGAAATCAAACTTGGTGTTGTCCCAACGGCGTGGCTGACAGCTGCCCTTGATGTACAGGAAGTTGCCGGGGACAAAATAGTTCTGCCATTTCATCCACTCTTCGCCCATGAAGAATATCTCGGCTGAGCCTGTGAAGTCCTCTATCTTGCCTATGCCGTATGGTGTTCCTTTCTTTGTGAATCCTGTGCGTGGAGGGTCGCTGACAACGCCGCCGAGTGTTATCTTGCGTCCTTGCAATGCCTGCATGTTCTCCATTTCTACCGCTTTGGTGTTGCAGAATTCGTTCAACACAATCGAGAAATCATCGAGCGGGTGTGCCGACAGGTATATACCTACCAGTTCACGCTCTCTGTTCAGCCTTTCGAGTGTGCTCCAGTTGCCTCCTGCCGGCGGTTCGGGCTTTGGTATCTCAGCCATTTCCGTGTCACCGAACAGGGTGTTGGTGGCGTTGGCCTTGTCTGTCTGGTATAGGTTGCCGTACCGCACAAGGGCTTCGAGGAACTGCTCTCCCTTGCTGTTGACGTTGGCGTACTGCTCACGTGATATTCCGCCGGGCAGTTCATCCAACGCGCCCGAGAATGCAAGACATTCAATGTTCTTGCGGTTGCATGCCGTTAGGTTGACGCGCTCCACAAAGTCGTATACGCTCTTGAACGGTCCGTTGGCTTCGCGTTCGTCGATGATGCACTGTACGGCGTTCTCGCCGACACCCTTGACGGCACAGAGTCCAAAGCGTACATCACCATTCTTGTTTACGCTGAACTTGCGGCGCGACTCGTTTACATCGGGGCCAAGAACGTTTATTCCCATGCTCTTGCACTCCTGCATGAGCTTGGTGATTTCAGTTATCTTGTCAAGGTTTCGGCTCATGGCACCGGCCATGTACTGTGGCGGATAGTTTGCCTTGAGGTATGCAGTCTGGTATGCTACCCATGAGTAGCATGTGGCATGTGACTTGTTGAATGCGTATGAGGCGAATTTCTCCCAGTCGGCCCATATCTTTTCGAGTATCTTCTCGTCGTGTCCGTTCTTTTTTCCTCCGTTGATGAACTTAGGCTTGAGCTCGTCCAGCTTCTCCTTCAGTTTCTTACCCATGGCTTTACGTAGGGTATCGCTCTCACCTCGGGTGAAGTCGGCAAGCAGACGCGACAGCAACATCACCTGCTCCTGATACACCGTGATACCGTATGTGTCTTTCAGGTATTTCTCCATGCATGGTATGTCGTACTGTACCAATGCAGGGTTATGCTTGCGCTGGATAAAGTCGGGGATGTAGTCCATAGGGCCCGGACGGTAGAGGGCGTTCATGGCTATGAGGTCCTCAAACGTTGTGGGCTGCAGTTCGCGCAGATACTTCTGCATGCCGGCCGACTCGAACTGGAACGTTCCGATGGTGTTGCCCTGGCTGTACAGTTCGTATGTCTTGGGGTCATCGATGGGAATGGAGTCTATGTCCACATCAATCTTAAGGCTCTGGCGTATATTCTCTATCGTCTCTTTTATTATGGAGAGTGTCTTGAGGCCAAGGAAGTCCATTTTTATGAGTCCGGTCTCTTCGATGACACTTCCTTCGTACTGTGTCACGAGCAATTTCTCGCCGGTCTCCTTGTCTTCGGCAATGCTGATGGGCACGTGGTCGGTAATGTCGTCGCGACAGATGATTGTTCCGCAGGCATGTACTCCGGTATTGCGTACGTTGCCTTCGAGCATCTTTGCATATTTAATGGTATCGCGCAACAATGGGTCGGGCGATGCCTCTGCCTCACGTAACTCGGGAACTGCCGAGATGGCATTGGGCAGGTTCATCTTCAGGCCGTCGGGAAGTCGGTCGGGGATGGCCTTACACAGCTTGTTTGATATGTCAAGCGGTACCTTCTGCACTCTGGCAACGTCCTTGATGGCAAGTTTGGTTGCCATTGTACCGTATGTGATGATATGTGCTACCTTCTCTTGCCCGTACTTCTCGGTTACCCAGTTGAGGACACGTCCGCGTCCGTCGTCGTCGAAGTCGACGTCGATATCAGGCAGTGAAATACGGTCCGGGTTAAGGAAACGCTCGAAAAGGAGATCATATTTTATTGGGTCTACGCGTGTGATTCCGAGTGCGTATGCGACAACGCTTCCGGCAGCCGAACCACGGCCCGGGCCTACAGAGACACCAAGCTCTTCGCGTGCTGCACGTATGAAGTCCTGTACAATGAGGAAGTATCCCGGGAAACCCATGGTCTTCATGATATGCAGCTCGAAGTCAATTCGGTCGGTAAGTTCCTGTGAGAATGGTTCGGGGTAGCATTTCCTTGCTCCGTCGTATGTGATTTTGCGCAGGTAGTCACCCTCGAGCTTTATGCGGTACAGCTTGTCATATCCTCCAAGCTTCTTGATCTTTTTCTCGCCCTCTTCACGCGACATGACTACGTTTCCTTTCTCGTCGCATGTGAATTCGTTGAAAAGGTCCTCGTGTGTTATGGTCTGGCGGTATTGCTCCTCGGTTCCGAACTCTTCGGGAATGGCGAAGTTGGGCATGATAGGGGCGTTGTCGATAGAGTAGTGTTCTATCTTGTCGCATATCTCAACGGTGTTTGCCATTGCTTCGGGTATGTCACCGAACATCTCCCACATCTCGGCTTTTGTCTTCATCCACTCTTGCTTTGAATACAGCATACGTGTGGGGTCGTCAAGATCCCTGCCGGTACTCAGGCAAATCAAACGGTCATGCGCTTCGGCATTCTCCTCGTCTACGAAATGTACGTCGTTGGAGCATATGAGTTTTATTCCGCACTTCTTTGACAGCTCTACAAGGTGCTTGTTGACCTCGACCTGTAATGGGTACACTTCGTGATTGGCTCTTTCTACTGTTGCCTTGTGCAGCTGCAACTCAATATAATAGTCGTCGCCGAACAGGTTCTTGAACCACATCACGGTCTCTTCGGCCTTTTCCAATTTGCCGTTCTTTATCAGTTGCGGTACTTCACCGCCAAGGCATGCCGAGCAGCACACAAGGCCTTCGTGGTATTTCTCAAGTTCCACCTTGTCGGTACGTGGATTGTAATAATATCCCTCGCTCCATGCCTTTGAGACAATCTTGACAAGGTTATGGTATCCCTGTTTGTTCTTTGCAAGCAATATGAGGTGATGTCCGCGGTCCTCCTTTACCTCCTTGTTGAACATGCGGCGTTCGGCCACGTATACCTCGCAACCGATGATTGGCTTGAACTTCTCGCTTTCGTCCTTGCCTTTGTTTATCTTGCTGACGTAGTTGTAGAACTCCTTTATACCCATCATGTTTCCATGGTCGGTGATGGCAATGCCTTTCATTCCGTCCGAAATGGCCTTGTCAACCAGCTTCTTGATGGCTGCCTGGCCGTCAAGTATTGAGTATTGGGAGTGTACGTGCAGATGGACAAAATCTTGCATGGTTGCTGTCTGTTATGTGCTGTTTTATGAATTTTGCTGTTAAAGATACTGCTTTTTGGCTGAATTGGAGCATTTTGTTGCCGGAAAAGTTATGAACATTAACGTTTATATTGTTTTTATGCGTGTGAATTGCTCCATACGATTGTTTAATATAAAGATGTTGTAACCTTTAATATCCGTGTATGTGTGTGACCTTTGCGTTTATTTTTGTCCTTTTTTTGACTTTTTTATTGTTGTTTAATAAAATATCGCTACATTTGTAAAAATAAAGAATCAACTTATCCATGAAAAAGTTTAAGAGAATTAGAAAATTAAAGGATTACAGAATCCATCGCGAAGGTACTGAGATACTTCTCGTGGCATTGTTCTTATTCCTTCTTGTGAATGTGCCGCTATGGTATTTCTGCTCTTCGATGATTGTGTTGAATTCTCTTGTGAGCTTTGCCTCTTTTGTGCTATATCTGCTGATGGTGAACTTTTTCAGGAGTCCTAAAAGAATATTCCCAGGCGAGGTTGATGGCGTTATCGTTGCACCTGCCGACGGAAAAGTCGTAGTGATAGAAAAGGTCTTTGAACCTGACTATTTCAAGGATGAAAGAATACAGATCTCAATTTTCATGAGTCCTACCAATGTGCATGCCAACTGGTATCCCGTTGACGGTGTAGTTACCTGTGTAAGACACCAGAAAGGTAAGTTCCATAAGGCCTGGTTGCCAAAGGCAAGCACCGAGAACGAACGCTCGCTTGTGGCTATCAAGATGGAGGACGGCAGGGAAATTCTTGTACGTCAGATTGCCGGAGCTATGGCAAGACGTATTGTTACATACGCTACAGCCGGTGAGGAGTGTTTCATCGACCAGCATTTGGGCTTCATCAAGTTCGGCTCACGTGTCGATTTGTATCTGCCTCTTGATGTGGATATAAAGGTACAACTTGACCAGAAGACTGTAGGAAACGAAACTATAATTGCAAATATCTGATAATCATGTCAATAAAAAGACATATCCCAAATGCGATAACTTGTTGCAACCTCTTTTCGGGCTGTATCGCTTGTGTCATGGCATTCAAAGGTGCTTTTGACTTGGCTATGTTGTTTATTGTTCTTGGAGCAACATTCGATTTCTTTGATGGTATGGTAGCAAGGCTTTTGCATGTATCGTCGCCACTCGGTGTTCAGATGGACTCTTTGGCTGATGATGTCACATTCGGTCTCGCTCCGGCAACAATTGTGTTCTGCTATATGCACGATGTGTTGTATTATCCTCATTACCTTGGTGCAGTTGCGGATATTCTGCCTTATGCAGCCTTTCTGATAGCTGTATTCTCGGCTTGCCGATTGGCAAAGTTCAATGTTGATAAACGTCAGACAAATACATTCATAGGCCTGCCTACTCCTGCCAACGCGCTCTTCTGGTCGTCGTTGGTGACAGGCGCAGGACATTGGATATTCAATCTGAATGCAGGCTGGTTCCTTATGCTCGGCCTGATATTGCTCTCATCATTCTTCCTTGTGTCGGAGATTCCTATGTTCTCTCTGAAATTCAAGGATCTGAGCTGGAAAAGCAATAGGATAAGATACATTTTCATCCTGGTATCTTTACCTATGTTATTGCTGGGCTATTTGGCACCGGTTGTCATAATAACATGGTATCTGTTGCTTTCGATTGTTCTTTTTCTGCGTTCTCCCAAGGCCTGAATTCTGATTGCCTTTTGGGGGAACAAAATCCTCTTTTTTGTGTTGTCTTGTAAGGACAACTGTACCCTTTAATGAATAAATATGCTGTTATATATCTTTTTCTTTATTCTTATTCTCTTGTTGCTGTTACCGACAATGTTGCTTTCGTTAGTTTCGGGCATCTTGTCGCTTTTTGGTCTTAAAATGGGACGTACCGACAAGAACAAAGGAACCCGGACCAAATGGGAAAATACTTCGGGAAACAAATCCGAAGCAAGTGAAATAAGAGAAAAAAAACGTACCCGCAAGAAAATCTTTGATAAAGACGATGGCGAGTACGTCGACTTCGAAGAGATAAAATAAGGAATTTCTATCTATCTTTTACTGCTGAAGAATTTTTTCATAAGCTCTGTGCTCTCTTCTGCACATACGCCTTGAACAACCTCTGTCTTGGGGTGTAATACGTCCGGGGCATATTTTCTGTATCCTCTCTTTTCGTCACATGAACCATATACAAGCCGTCCTAACTGTGACCAGGCGATGGCTCCTGCACACATGGGGCATGGCTCCACTGTAACATACAGCGTGCAGTCGTTAAGGTATTTGCCGCCAATGGCGGTGGCTGCGGCAGTTATTGCCTGCATCTCGGCATGGGCGGTAACGTCGTTGAGTGCTTCGGTAAGGTTATGCGTGCGTGCTATTATGCGTCCCTTGCAGACAATGATTGCTCCAATGGGTACTTCGTCCTCTTCGTAAGCCTTTCTGGCTTCATTGAGGGCTATGTTCATGTATTCGATGTCTGTCATGTCAACGGCGCATGTCATGTTCGCCGAAGAGGGTGGGGTAATCTTCGTCGAGGTTCTTGTATATGAACGACAGCAGTGTCTCGCGCATCCAATTGCTCTTATTTGTTATGCGGTACTTCTTCAAGTAGTCGTCTATTATCTTCATCTCCTCATCGCTGACAAGGCAGACTACGCGTGAGTGGCGCACAGGCTGTGTACGCGTTGTAGTAGCTTTGGGTTTTCTTGTCTTTTTCACGCTTATGGATTATGTTAATGCACTGTTTATGTTGTGCAAAAATAATTCATATTGAAAGGAATTGCAAGTTTTTCATTTGCTTTTCCTTGTTACATGTGTTATCTTCGCCATGTAATAGAACAATTTTGTATGGCTGAACATAACCTGCTGGGTGATAAAGGAGAGATGTTGGCTTCGCGATACCTGCTGGATAAAGGATTTGCGATGCTGCATTACAATTGGCGGTGCGGTCACAAGGAGATCGACCTCATAGCACGCGATAGGGATACGTTGGTCTTTGTCGAGGTAAAGAGCCGTAGGGACGAGTCTTATGGAAATGCGTATGATGCTGTTACGCCACAAAAGATAGAGCGTCTTATCTCTGCTGCAGAGGTCTATATTGCAAGGCATAAGATTGATACTCCATACCGCTTTGACATAGTGACCGTTGTGGGTACATGCGACCCGTACAGAATTGAGCATATAAAAGATGCTTTCTATGCAACATGGTAATAATAGAACCTGTTTGTCATGAATATTGAAGATGCCCGAATGTACTGTCTGTCCAAGATGAATGCAACTGAGGATTTCCCGTTTGATGAAACCACGCTCGCCTTTAGGGTTGAAAACAAGATTTTTGCAATTGTGGATCTTGAAGATGTCAGTTGGTTCTGCGTGAAATGTGATGCGGATTATGCCATTGAGCTTCGTGATAAGTTTCCTCAGATTGTTCCGGCATGGCATATGAACAAGAAATATTGGAATCAGCTTGATATAGCGTTGTTGAGCGATGAACTGTTCTGTTCGCTTGTTGATCACTCTTATTGTGAAGTGATAAAGAAATTACCCAAGAAGGTTCGAGTAAAATATGGTTTGTGATAAAAAATATATAATCCGTCTTGACACGGTAGATTCCACGAATCGTTACCTGCGTGATGAGGCTGACATTCTGTGGAACAAATGCGCTTTAGAAAAGAGGTTTGTTGTTGTCGTTGCCGGGCATCAGACTGCCGGACGAGGACAAAGAGGCAACGTATGGTGTTCCAATGCGGGCGAGAATCTTCTCTTTTCTATTCTTGTGCGTCCCGGTGAACAGTTAGAGGTTTGCGAACAGTTCTTGTTGTCACAGGTTGTGGCTCTTTCCTTGCACGATACAATGAGGTGCTATGGCATTGATACGAAGTTGAAATGGCCTAACGATATATATGTGGAGAACAGGAAATTGGCTGGCATTCTTGTGGAACTTGATTACTCCGGGGCATTTGTCGAGCAGGCTATAATCGGCATAGGGATAAATGTGAATCAGGAACTCTTTCCGCAAATGGATAGAATTCCTGTATCAATGAA
>JAEIGA010015843.1_pt1 | contig 11475 bp, 9 predicted proteins | sample 9270691 | NCBI WGS metagenome assembly JAEIGA01 (sample SAMN17057246, study PRJNA624740) | gut metagenome | biome: biome; isolation source: fecal sample | host: Bos grunniens | place: China: Xizang | collected 2019
AGGGAAAATGATTAGCTTATTTGAGGAATCAGGGATTGAGTTTGCCATCAATGGAAATTTGGAGGAATCTCTACCGCATGTTTTAAATATCAGTTTCCCTGGAGTGAGTGTCGAGTCTTTCTTGGTCAATATGGACTTGGCAGGTATTGCGGTTTCAAGCGGTTCGGCATGCACAGCGGGATCGATTGAGCCTTCGCATGTGCTGGTGGCCATGTTCGGAAAGGAATCGGAGAGAACGAGAAACTCAATCCGCTTCAGCTTCGGGCTAAATAATACAACAGAAGATATTGAGCGGGCTGCCTTAACAGCCATTAAGGTGGCAAATCGTTTGACGAGATAAATATGTAGAGGTGAAATATATGAAATCCCCAGCGGAGACAAGAGTCGTTGTAGGAATGTCCGGTGGTGTGGATTCTTCGGTTGCAGCCTATCTATTAAAGGAACAGGGCTATGACGTTGTAGGAATTTTCATGAAAAACTGGGACGATACTGATGAGTTTGGCGTCTGTACGGCGACAGAAGACTATGAGGATGTTATCCGTGTCTGCAACCATATCGGTATTCCCTACTATGCAGTTAATTTTGAAAAACAATATTGGGACAAGGTGTTCACGTACTTCCTTGAAGAATATAAGGCAGGACGTACACCGAATCCGGATGTAATGTGCAATAAAGAAATCAAATTCAAAGCGTTCCTTGAGCATGCGATGAGCTTGGGAGCGGATTATTTGGCGACAGGTCATTATGCCCGTGTGGCGTTTGAAGACGGGGAATACAAAATGCTTCGAGGATTGGATTCCAATAAGGATCAGACGTATTTCCTTAATCAGCTGACACAGGAGCAATTGAGCAAGGTCATGTTCCCAATCGGAGAATATGATAAGCCAAAGATACGCGAAATCGCCCTCGCGGCAGGTCTGCCGACAGCAACGAAGAAGGATTCGACAGGTATCTGCTTCATCGGGGAACGAAACTTCAAGGAATTCCTGGGCCAATACTTGCCAGCGAAGCCAGGAGAAATGCGGACAATGGACGGCGAGCTGAAAGGGCAGCATGAGGGTCTCATGTACTATACGCTCGGCCAGCGTCACGGACTGGGCATTGGCGGCAGCGGGGAGCCTTGGTTTGCTGTTGGAAAGAACTTGAAGGATAATGTCCTTTATGTGGAGCAAGGCTTCCACCATGACAGCCTTTATTCGGATTCCATTAAAGCGGTCATGCTGAATTGGATCTCACCGCGAAATCCGGGTGATGAATTCCAATGCACGGCCAAGTTCCGCTATCGTCAGCCGGATAATAAGGTAACTGTGCGCGTCTTGGACGACCAGCGTGCGGAGGTCATCTTTGATGAACCTATTCGGGCGGTGACACCAGGCCAGGCTGTCGTTTTCTACGATGGGGAAGTATGCCTGGGCGGCGGAACAATCGATGAAATTTATAAAAATGGCCTAAAGCTGGATTATGTAGGGTAACTGATGCTTAGGTAGAGAGAATAAAAACGCACGAGGGGCATGATGCCAAGACCTCGTGCGTTTTTTTTGGTGGTGAGGCGGTGTGATTGATTAAAGCTATCTATGCCTCATCTGATTGTCTTTAAAAGAGATATGTACATGGAGTGTACATGGAGGGTGTGCTCATATATCCAAGTTGCGGACTGTCTCTATAAGGCTCATTATTCATTCCATTTCCTCTTCCATATACTTGCCAATACGGTTTGCAATCATCCGATAGCCTTCGTTGTTAAGATGAAGGGCATCGCTGAAATAGTCCTCTTTTTCTTTATCCTTAAATAAATCATTTGTCGGGATAAAGTGAGTATTTTCGTGTCTTTCAGTGATAACCTGAATGGAATTGTCCCAATCGCTGACGATTTCGTTCAGCTGATTGCTTTGCTGGAATGGATTATAGAGACCGACGACCATAATCGGGACAGAAGAGTTATAGTCCCGAATGGTCAGCAATATATCCTTCATGTTTTTTGTATAGAGTTTTTTCTTTTCCGCGATTGTCTCTTCAGAAATACTCAGGAAGTTACCGCCTGTTGCCGTACGCAAATCATTGGTTCCTATGTATACGATAATCCAATTCGCTTCGTTAAATGTCTCATTCACTTTCATGGACTCCAATTGCTTGAGCAAGTCACCTGATTCCTGGCCGGGAATCCCGAAATTGCGAATAGTAAAAGTATAATTGCTTTGCTGATTGAGCTTTTTCTGCAGTTGGCCGATATAGCCTTGTTTCTTCTCATCCCCAAGGCCATAGGTTAATGAGTCTCCAAGCGCGATGATGGTCTGCTCATCATCCGGCTTCAGGTCTGCGTCAAATTGATAGGCATACAAACTGTAGGAGATTGCTGCGGTCAATAGAATGGCCAAGGTTGTAATAAGTCGTTTTTTCATCAATCTGTCCCCCATGTCAAAAGATATAAATGTTTATACCCTAAATTGGAAAAAAGGGAACATGCGCTTTAGACTAGTTCGCTGATTAACAGAAAGACATGGATTCTTTATGGTATACTAATGGCATTCATTATCGTAAGAATAGTAGGAGTGAAAAGAAGCAATGGATAAAAATCAATTAGCGATTCAATATATGGAACAAGGAAAAATGGAGGAGGCAGCCAAAATCTTCGGTGAGATGATAGAAGAAAACCCGAAGGATCCGATTGGTTTCATTAATTTCGGAAATGTGCTGGCTTCTATGAATGATACAGAAAGAGCGATTAAATTTTTTGAGCGGGCGATTGAGCTTGATCCGCAAGCGGCTACAGCCTATTACGGTCTTGGCGGGATTTATTATGATCAGGACGATTTGCTGAAGGCGAAGGATTGTTATGAACAAGCCATTAAAAAAGGGTTGGAGTCAAGCGATACGATGTTCATGTTAGGGCTTTGTCTATTGCATCTTGACCAGCCAAGATTGGCGCTTCCATACTTCCAGCGCAGCACAGAATTGAATGGAGCAGATGCAGAAGCAATGTTCCATTATGGGCTCGCGCTTGCTGGTGCAGAAATGTATGATATGGCAATAGAAGCGTGGGAACATACGCTTGAACTGGATGAGAATCATGCGGATGCTTATTTTAATTTAGGAGTCGCCTATGGGGGAATCAAGGGGGATGCGGAAAAAGCTATCGCCTTATTTGAGAAGGCGCTTGAGATTCAGCCTGACCATATGCTTGCGGCTAATGGATTAAAGCAAATGAAGGAATTAAGCTGAATGGGAGAGGATGGAAGTGGAACAGGAGTCTTTTGTCTTTGCGGACAATGACAAACCTTTTATTAAAGGGACACACTTAGTCACCATCTTTCATAATGAACAGAATTTATATTCGGTCGTCCGTGTAAGGGTGAAGGAAACCAATATATCCTATGATGAGAAAGAGGCAGTCATTACAGGCTATTTTCCAGCACTCCATGAGGAAGAAATCTATACATTCTACGGAAAGATGAAGGAACATCCGCGTTTTGGCCTCCAATTTAATGTGGATAATTTCAAACGCGAGCTGCCTGAATCGAGGGATGGTATCATTGCTTATCTGTCCGGATCGATGTTTAAGGGAATCGGGAAGAAAACGGCGGAATTGATTGTCGATAAGCTTGGAGAGAAAGCCATTTCCAAAATATTGGCCAACCCGTCTATTTTGGATGAGATTCCAAAGCTCGGCGGCGAGAAGGCGAAGGAATTATATGACACGCTCTCCGCAAATCAGGGGCTTGAGGAAATTATGATTTCCTTATCGGGCTTAGGGTTTGGACCGCAGCTGTCCATGAAGATCTATCAGGTATATAAACAAGATACCATCTCAATCATTGAGGCAAATCCCTATCAATTGGTGGAGACAATCGAGGGAATTGGCTTTGCGAAGGCGGATGAGATTGGACAATCGCTTGGACTTGGCGGAAGCCATCCATCGAGGATTAAGGCGGCCATTCTCTACATACTTGACCGCTTTTGCATGCAGGATGGACACACTTACCTTGAGGCGGAACCCTTGCTTGTCGGCGTGAAGGAACTGCTTGAGAAGAATCAAAAGGTCGAAATCACCTTTGAGATGATCACAGACCAAATGGTCCAGCTTTCCGAAGAGGGTAAGCTCATCGGGGAGGAGAAAAGATTTTACATTCCTTCCTTGTATTTCTCTGAGAAAGGAATCGTTACAAACCTCAAACGAATCATGTCCCAGGAAGGATATGAGGAGCAGTTTCCTGAGTCTGAATTCCTTCTTGAGCTCGGAAAGCTTGAGGAACGGATCGGGATGGAGTACGCAGAGGAGCAAAAGGACGCGATTTTTAAAGCGCTCCACTCTCCAATGCTGATTTTGACTGGCGGGCCTGGTACAGGGAAAACGACAGTCATTAAAGGAATTGTAGAGCTTTATTCCGAGCTGCACGGAGTATCCCTCAATCCGAAAGATTATGACAAGGATCATCCCTATCCATTTGTGCTTGCCGCGCCGACCGGCCGGGCTGCCAAACGCATGAAGGAATCGACTGGTCTTCCTGCTGTCACAATCCATCGCCTTCTTGGCTGGAATGGGTCTGATGTACAGCGGAGTGAGGATAATCCCATCCAGGGAAGGCTCTTGATTGTAGATGAGATGTCGATGGTGGATATTTGGCTGGCCAACCATTTATTTAAATGCATTCCAAATGATATGCAGGTCATACTCGTCGGGGATGAGGATCAATTGCCCTCCGTTGGTCCTGGGCAGGTGCTGAAGGATCTGCTCGACTCAGCAGTCATTCCGGTCACCCGGCTTGAGTCTATTTTCCGCCAGGAGGACGGATCATCCATTATTCAGCTCGCTCACTTCATCAAGAAGGGGGAGCTGCCGGCTGATATCCGTAAGCCGCAAAAGGACCGCTCGTTCTTTGCCTGCCAAACAAACCAGGTAGCTGACGTTATCCGGCAGGTTGTCATGAATGCCCGTAAGAAAGGCTTTGCCTCTCGGGATATTCAAGTGCTTGCCCCGATGTATCGCGGCAGTGCGGGCATTGATGCCCTGAATGTATTGCTTCAAGAAATTCTTAATGATAATCACGCGAAGAAAAAGAGGGAGCTTATCTTTGGGGATGTCATCTACCGAGTCGGCGATAAGGTTCTCCAGCTTGTTAATCAGCCTGAAAACGGCATCTATAATGGAGACATGGGTGAAATTATTGCCATTATCTATGCGAAGGAGAATGAAGATAAGGTTGACCAAATCCATGTATCCTTTGACGGGATTGAAACAAAATATACAAGGCAGGAATTGAATCAACTAACCCATGCTTATTGCTGTTCGATTCACAAGTCGCAAGGGAGCGAGTTTCCGATTGTTATTCTTCCAATCGTTAAGAGCTACCACCGCATGCTAAGGAGAAATCTGATTTATACGGCCATTACTCGAAGCAAGCAGTTTCTCATCCTTTGCGGCGAGGAAGAGGCTATGCGCTATGGCGTCTCAAAAAGCGGCGAGGAGGAGCGGATGACGACCTTGCTTGAAAAGCTGAAGGAAGGTTTTGCTGGAAGAAGTCTGTCTTCAGCGGAGCCGGATGCCATGGAGGCTGAGCAATCCCTCCCTGGCATAAATCATGAGCTGACATATGAGGAGCGTCTTTTTGCCACCGACCCAATGATTGGAATGGAAAACGTTACACCTTATGATTTCATGACATCTGGCTAAACTAACAATTGTCAGGCATTTTCCTGAATGTTTTTTCCAATAAAAGGGCATACTGGCACCTAAGGACTGTTTTTTAGGACGAGGTGAAAGTAAAGATGAAATGCCCGAATTGCGCGAGCAAGGATATTGGGAAGATTGGGGTCAATCAATTTTATTGCTGGAATTGCTTTGTGGAGCTTTCCATCGGTAAAGGAATTATGCATGTCCATCAAGTAGAGGAAGATGGATTGCTGAGCTCCTTAGATGACCTTTTCAGTGAAGATGACCGGCAAATAAGCCTATAAATCTTGGCGAACGGATCCGAGGTGATTGACTCATGAACCGAATGGTATCCTCAATGATTGGCTTTGGTGCGGGCATGGCCTTAAGTAATATGAGTAAGGACATGTACAGAAAACGCAAAAGGCAAATGAAGCGATTCGTCAAACGGAATATCCTATAAGGCTAAGGCTGCGAGCATCTAATCAAAGATGTTCGCAGTCTTTTTTTGGTTAGGGCGCTCTTTACATATTTTTTCGTCTATTTAGAAGAATAGTAAAGAGGTGTGGTGGATGAACATACAAGTGAAATGGTTTTACAGGCTCGGCTTCTTTCTGCTTTTATTTATTGTATTGTTTGTGTTTTATTTGCTCAGGCCCATTTGGATGCCTATCCTGCATGTATTTATGACAGCCCTATCTCCCTTTCTGTTTGGGGCATTCATCAGTTATCTGCTTCACCCGCTCGTCGGCTATATAGAAGAGAAGGGGATGAATCGCGGACTTGCGATCGGGCTTCTTTACCTGTTTGTTTTTGGTCTGGCGGGGTTTGGTCTTTATAAAGGCGTCCCGATTCTTGTGGAGCAATTGAATGATATTGCGGTGAGGGCGCCGGAGATGGCAGAATTATATCGAACATATATCATGAAATTTCATACCCATACGAGAGGCTGGCCATTTGGGCTCCATGATCGGCTTGAGTCGATAATCAATACGATGGAACTGAAAATCGGCGAGTCGGTCAATGTGCTGGCAGAAGCTTTAAGCGGGTTGTCGGATGTGCTGATTCTGATTATCTTGATTCCGGTCATCTCCTTTTATTTGCTGAAGGATAGCGAGAGTCTCATTGAAAAAGGGCTGCTTCTTATTCCTGAGAGAAAACGGGAACAAACCAGGCGTTTTCTTACCGATGTTGACCGGTCTCTTGGGGGTTATATTCGCGGGCAGCTCCTTGTTTGCTTCATTGTTGGAGCGAGCGCGTCTATTCTCTTTTATATTGTTGGAATGAATTACCCCTTATTGCTCGGCTTTATTGTAGGGGTAACGAACATTATTCCGTATTTCGGCCCCTTTATTGGTGCAGTCCCGACTATTTTGGTAGCTTTGACTATTTCTGGCGGCATGGCTGTAAAGGTTGCCTGCATTATTATCGTACTTCAATTCCTGGAAGGGAATGTGATATCGCCTATCGTGATGGGAAAGACGTTGAGACTTCACCCGCTCATCATTATTTTCGTCTTGCTTGTCGGCGGAAAGGCAGCCGGTGTTTTAGGATTAATATTAGCCGTTCCAGTACTCGCCTTGGTGAAAGTCATGCTCGCCCATCGAAAATTATTAATGAAATAAGAAATAACTGCCACATACGATTGACAAAGAAAAAAGGAATGTCTATAATCCAACATATAACGGAAATAACGAAAAAGTGTTGATGGAACCCAGTATGTTTAAGCCCTTCAGAAAGCGTGCAGACATGTTGTCCACGAATAAGAGAGAAGTCTCCTTAGGCTGAAAGAGACTTTTGAAGAAGAGAAACAGAAAGCTAGTCCGGAATGCAGGAAAAAACCTGCCGTTTAAACCGCGTTAAGGTTTCTGAGGTGGCGAAGGCAGAAGCTTTCGCAATCAGGGTGGTACCGCGAGTTAAGCTCTCGTCCCTGTTTATGGGGATTGAGGGCTTTTTTGTGTACAATTTTATAAGGAGGAACAAAAAATGAAGTATATGACAGGCGCAGAAATTCGCCAAATGTTTCTGGATTTCTTTCAAGAGAAAGGACATAGGGTTGAACCTAGTGCATCCCTCGTACCAGTAGACGATCCAACCTTGCTTTGGATCAATTCAGGTGTTGCGACATTGAAGAAATATTTTGACGGCCGAGTGATTCCAGACAATCCGCGCATCACGAATGCACAGAAATCCATTCGGACAAATGATATCGAGAATGTCGGGAAAACTGCCCGCCATCACACATTCTTTGAAATGCTCGGGAATTTCTCCATTGGTGAATACTTCCGTGAAGATGCAATTAAATGGGGCTGGGAGCTTCTTACCTCTGACCGCTGGTTTGCGATGCCGAAGGATAAGCTCTACATCACCTACTATCCGGCTGATACTGATACGTATAATGTTTGGAAGAGCCTCGGCGTGCCGGATGACCATCTCATTCCGCTTGAAGATAACTTCTGGGAAATCGGTGAGGGCCCATCTGGACCGGATACAGAAATTTTCTTCGATCGCGGCACGAAGTATGACCCGGAAAATATCGGAATTCGCATGATTGAAGAAGATATCGAGAATGACCGCTATATTGAAATTTGGAATATCGTGTTATCCCAATTTAACGCGAATCCGGAAATTCCGCGCAGCGAATATCCAGAATTGCCGAAGAAAAACATTGATACAGGGATGGGCTTAGAGCGTATGGCCTCCATCTTCCAGGATGGCGAGACCAACTTTGATACGGATCTTTTCCTCCCAATCATTTATAAGACAGAAGAAATTTCTGGTCAGAAATACCGTACGACTCGTGAAAAGGATGTCGCTTTCCGTGTGATCGCGGACCATATCCGTACGGTTGCCTTTGCCGTTGGGGATGGGGCGCTTCCATCTAATGAAGGACGCGGATATGTCCTAAGAAGATTGCTTCGCCGTGCGGTTCGTTTCGCGAAGAAGATTGGCATCAACAAACCGTTCATGTATGAGCTCGTTCCGGTCGTGGCTGATATCATGGTTGATTATTATCCGGAAGTGAAGAAGAACCAAGAATTTATCGCGAAGGTAATCCGCAATGAAGAGGAGCGTTTCCATGAAACCCTTCATGACGGTTTGGCTATCCTTTCTGAGGTCATCCAAGCAGAGAAGAAGAAGGGCAGCGATACAATCAGCGGTTCCGATATCTTCCGTTTATATGACACATACGGCTTCCCGGTTGAATTGACAGAGGAATATGCAGAGGATGAGGGCATGAAAGTTGACCATGCCGGTTTTGAAAAAGAGATGGAGGCACAACGCGCTCGTGCACGTGCAGCCCGTCAGGACGTTGATTCCATGCAGGTTCAAAGCGGAGTCCTAGGTGATATCAAAGTGGCCAGTGAATTCGTCGGCTATGGAACACTTAAATGCGAGGCGACAGTCAGTGTCATCATCAAGGATGGTGAAATAGCTGAGGATGCGATGGCTGGCGAAGAAGTCCAAATCATCTTTGATTCCACTCCATTCTATGCGGAGAGCGGCGGACAAATCGCAGACAAAGGATTCTTTGAAAACGATGACTTGCGCGTCTTTATCAAGGATGTTCAAAAAGCGCCTAACGGCCAAAACCTGCACACAGCAATCGTTGAATATGGCTTGCTGAAAGAAGGTACAACAGGGAAGGCGCAAGTAGATGCGGCTAACCGCGGCAAGATTACGAAAAACCATACAGCGACACATTTGCTTCATCAGGCACTGAAGGATGTGCTCGGCACACATGTAAACCAAGCCGGTTCCCTTGTTCAGCCAGACCGACTTCGTTTTGACTTCTCTCACTTTGGACAGGTGACTGCAGAAGAGCTTGAGCAAATCGAGCAAATCGTCAACGATAAGATTTGGAAGAATATTGATGTGACAATTTCCAATAAAGCATTAGCAGAAGCAAAAGCGATGGGTGCCATGGCACTCTTTGGAGAGAAATATGGTGACATCGTCCGTGTTGTCCAAGTTGGCGACTACAGCTTGGAATTATGCGGCGGCTGCCATGTGCCGAACACGTCGGCAATCGGTCTATTCAAGATTGTTTCTGAGTCTGGTATCGGTGCCGGCACGAGACGGATTGAAGCCGTGACAGGTGAATCTGCATACATGCAGCTGAAAGAGCAAATTGGCATTCTCCGTGAGGCTGCTGTGAAAGTGAAAGCCAATCCGAAGGATCTGCCAGGAAAGATTGATTCCTTGCTTAGCGAAGTGAAGGACCTTCAGAAAGAGAATGAATCATTGGCAGCGAAGCTTTCCAATATTGAAGCTGGAAATATTCAGACAAAGGCAGAGACCATTAATGGCGTGACTGTTTTATCCGCGAAGGTCCAAGCACAGGATATGAACAATCTGCGTAACATGGCTGATGACTTGAAGCAGAAGCTTGGTTCGTCTATCATCGTGCTTGGAAGTGTCCAAGGAGACAAGGTGAACTTAATTGCGGCGGTAACAAAGGATTTAGTAGACGAAGGCTACCATGCTGGAAAGATCATCAAAGAAGTAGCGACACGCTGCGGAGGCGGCGGAGGCGGCCGTCCAGATATGGCTCAGGCTGGCGGCAAGAATCCGAATGAATTGGATGCAGCCCTTGCAGCCGTAAAAGAGCTGGTAGAAGCGCATTAATAAATTGAAGCGAGCGAAAGGACAGTAAATACCTGTCCTCTCGCTTTTCATTTTGAGCAAGTGGTGGTATGTTAAAAATATGGACGGTAAACAATAAGCTTGGCTCTTGACGTTTATAAACAGGTTTAATTAGTGTACAATGTGTAAAGAACGATGAAAAGCTTGTTCTCAAATAGGAAGCGGGGTGCAAAGATGAGTTCATTTGATAAAACAATGAAATTTAATTTTCCAGATGATTCCTTCGAGCATGATGTTAGTGAGGTCCTTATGGAAGTTTACAATGCTCTGAATGAAAAAGGCTATAATCCGATTAATCAAATCGTAGGTTATCTGCTATCGGGAGACCCGGCTTATATTCCGCGCCATAAAGATGCGCGTAATCTCATTCGCAAGCTTGAGCGTGATGAGATTATTGAGGAATTAGTTAAATCGTATTTAAAGCACCATCGTGAGGGATAAGAATGAGAATAGTCGGCCTGGATGTGGGAACTAAGACCGTGGGTGTTGCCATCAGCGATGAGATGGGCTGGACTGCCCAAGGCCTAGAGACCATTGCCATTGATGAAGAAAAGAACCAGCTTGGCATGAAGCAGTTGGATGTGCTGCTTAAACCTTATAAAGTGGACAAGTTTGTGGTCGGATTGCCCAAGAATATGAACGGGACAATTGGTCCAAGAGGTGAAGCGAGCAAGCATTATGCGGAGAAGCTTGAAAAGCGCTATAAAGTGCCTGTTGTCCTTTGGGATGAACGGTTAACTACGATGGCTGCGGAACGTGTACTGCTGGACGCAGATGTCAGCCGGAAAAAACGCAAGAAAGTCATCGATAAGATGGCTGCTGTCTTAATTCTGCAAGGCTATTTGGACAGCGGGAAGCTTTAAAGGTCTTTGCTGTGTGAGACGAACTGGTCAAATTGATACCTGGATGGACGCTGTCTCTCTAGAAATTAATGATCCTTGTCGAACCAGCTTAAATAAACAAGAGGTGAATGAAATGGAAGAAAACATGATTACAATTATCGATGAAGATGGAAATGAGCAACTACACGAAATTTTGCTAACATTTGAATTAGACGATTATGACAAACAATATGTCGTATTTGCTCCAGTAGGAACAGATGATGAAGAAGATTTAATCCATGTCGCTTCGTACACTCCGGATGAAAGCGGAGAAGTCGGCACATTAAACGATATTGAAGA
>JAEIGA010015844.1_pt1 | contig 11475 bp, 9 predicted proteins | sample 9270691 | NCBI WGS metagenome assembly JAEIGA01 (sample SAMN17057246, study PRJNA624740) | gut metagenome | biome: biome; isolation source: fecal sample | host: Bos grunniens | place: China: Xizang | collected 2019
ATACTGTTCGTCTGGACCGTTAAAGATTGCAACATCTTCTCCGCCAGCCATACGAAAACGCATAATGTCCTGAACCAGTTCAGAGGAGTTCTTCACACCTGCGATACGACCAGTTGCCAGCATTTCTTCAAACAATGGTGTTGGAAGATTAAATCCGTTTGTTGTTCCTGGAATGTTATAAATAATCATTGGAACTTCTTTGGTTGCTTCCAATACGTCACACCAATATTTTTTAACTGTTTTTACGTTTAATCCATAGTAAAATCCTGGAACCATAGCCAAAGCATCTACACCAAGGCTTTCTGCATGCTGAGCCAATTCGATACTGTCTCTTGTTGCTGGAGCTGCGATGTGAGCAATGATTGTCATTTTATCGCCAACTGCTTCCATAACTGCTTCGAGAGTTGCTTTACGTTCTTCTACGGTCTGGAATACACATTCTCCTGAACTTCCAGTCACATACAGACCTGGAATCCCGATTGATGCATAGAAGTTTGCTAACGCTTTTGTACGTTCTCTGGATACATTTCCTTCATCATCATAACAAGCATAAAATGCTGGAAATACGCCTCTAAATTTTTCACTTACTGCCATAATATTTTCCTCTTTTCTATATCGATTTATCTTATTTCAACGCATTTACATAGCGCTGTGTGATTTCCATTGGACGAGTAATTGCAGTACCAACAACACAAGCATGTACACCTTGATCCATTGCTGTACGAAGCTCTGCTGGTGAGAAGATTCCACCTTCTGCGATAATTGGAGTCTTCAAATCTACTGCCAATCTGTGAATCAAATCAAAGTTTGGAGGAATCACATCTTTGGTATCTTCTGTGTAACCATTCAATGTTGTTCCTACAAAATCAAATCCCAACGCTTCTGCGCGCACACCGTCTTCGTATGTACTACAATCTGCCATAAATAACTGATCTGGATATTTTTTACGAATTTCTGGGAATACTTCAGAAATTGTTTTTCCATCTGGGCGGATTCTAGAAGTAGCATCCAATGCGATAATTGCAACGCCTTCTTCTACCAGTGCGTCAATTTCTTTCATGGTTGGTGTAATTACAACTTTGCAATCTCCGTAGTTTTGTTTGATAATTCCAATAATTGGCAAAGACACCGTAGATTTGATTTCTTTGATATCAGAAATCGAATTGGCACGAATACCAACTGCACCGCCAAGGTAAGCAGCATATGCCATACGACCCATAATAAAACTACTGTGCAAAGGTTCATGAGGCAGAGCCTGACATGATACGATAAGCCCTCCACGAATCTGATCCATAATTTCCTGTTTTGTCATTTTCATTTCCTCCTCGATAACTCTATAGATTATTCCATCTCTCTCATCTGCTGTTTTGCATACGCAAGCGCTCCATACATACCCGCTTTGTTTCCTAACTGTGCAGGCAATAATTCCACTTTTGAAAATGTTGGAATGACACGTTTGTAGAAACGCTTACGCACCAGTTCCAAAACATCTTCTCTCTCCATCACTCCACCGCCCAAAACAATGCAGTCTGGATTAAAAATATATACCAATGTACAAAGACCTTCCACGATTTCTCGTACCCAGGCACGAATCACACGTTGAAGTGCTTTGTCTTGCTCCGCGAGTGCAAAAAGTTCTCTTGCATTTTCAAGTTCTGGTCTTACTTTTCTTGCTGAAGTAAGCAATGCTGTTGTGGCTGCATATCGCTCATAACATCCATGACGGCCACATCCACACTTTCGACCTCCCGCATGAATTACCATATGTCCAACTTCACCAGCGATACCACGAGAACCTGTCAAAAGTTCACCGTTCTGGATAATTCCACCGCCGACACCAGTTCCATAGGTCAGACAAAGAAAATCTTTGTGTCCTTTTCCTGCTCCAAAATATGCTTCACCCAAAGCTGCACAATTTGAATCATTCATCAAAAATACTGGGCGATTTACCGCCTTTTTCAAAATCGCTCCTGCAGGACATTCTTCCCCCTCATCATCTACATTTTTGTTATACTGAAACAACAGATTCTGAGTTTTATTGTTAATCTGTCCTGTCATGGATACGCTCAAAACATCATAATTTTCATAACTTTTCGCAACTTCAGCAGCTCTGTAAACCAAAGCTTCCCCAGCTGACTCAGAAGGTGTCTCACGAATATCTGTTAACTGATTATTTTCATCTACAATCGCAGATTTAATCGCAGTTCCACCCACATCCAAGGTCAAAATTCGCATAATGAATTTCCTTTCTTACTATCATTTCTAGATAGGTTCTTATTCCAATCATACTTTTAGTATAATACCAAAATTATACGATTACAATGTATTCTTTTCCAATTTATAGGGAAGAAATTTATGAATTTTTAGTGAATTTCAAGCAAATCGAAACTTCTTCTGTTATACTAATCCCACAAGGAGGATTTTTCATGTCAAATCAAAACATATTTAAACGTTACGAACTAAAATACATGCTGACAAAAGAACAAAAAGAACGTCTGTTGCAAGGTATGAAACCCTATATGTCCATCGACAAATATGGGCGAGACACTATTCGCAACATTTATTTTGACACGAATAACTATCGACTCATCCGCCATTCCATCGAAAAACCTATTTACAAGGAAAAACTGCGAATCCGAAGTTATCGTCTCGCACAGCCAGATACCCCTGTATATGTAGAATTAAAAAAGAAATACAACTCGGTTGTTTACAAGCGACGAATTTCGCTTCCTCAAAAAACAGCAATGGACTGGATTTGCTCTGGCTCCCACGACATTCCTACATCCCAGATTGCGCGAGAAATCGAATATTTTCGTACCTACTACGAAACGCTCCATCCCGTAGTCTTTCTTTCCTATGAACGAGAAGCCTTTTACTCTCTCGATGGAAGCGACTTTCGTGTAACTTTCGACGACAACGTTCTTGTTCGCCAAGACAACCTCTCCTTAGAATATGAAGCAGGGGGACAATCCATTTTAGAGGAAGGAAAAGTTTTGATGGAAATCAAGACATCTGGCGGCATTCCGCTTTGGATGACTCGTTTATTGTCCGAAGAAAAAATTTACAAAACCTCATTTTCCAAATACGGTACGGCATACCAAACCATTATCCACCCACAACAATTTGCTTCTAAACAAGCACCTATGAAAGGAGACTTTTCTCATGTTTGATACTGTTTTTCGCGGTCTGTTCGATACGGACATGACCAGCATTATTTCCATTTCCGAATTTTTACTTTGTATCGGTACTTCACTGCTGGTAGGATTGATTCTTGCCATCGGTTATATGTATCGCACCCGCTATACCAAAAGTTTTGTTGTCACCTTAGCACTCTTACCAGCAGTTGTCTGCGTCGTTATTATGATGGTCAATGGTAACGTAGGAGCTGGTGTTGCCGTTGCTGGTGCCTTTAGCCTTGTACGTTTTCGTTCTGTGCCTGGAACTGCCAAAGAGATTACAATGCTGTTTTTAGCGATGGGGGCGGGACTCATTGCTGGTATGGGTTATCTTGCTTTCGCTGTGTTATTTACGCTTATTATGTGCGCAATCAATCTGCTGTACAATCAGCTGGATTTTGGTTTCAAGAAAAATTCCGCCCGCTACAAAACACTCAATATCACAATTCCAGAAGATTTGGACTATACGGGAGTGTTTGAAACCGTTCTTACAGCATATACTACGTCTTATGAACTGATTCGCGTAAAGACCACCAATATGGGAAGTCTGTTTCGTCTAACCTACAATGTCGTCATGAAAGACGCCATCAATGAGAAAGAACTTATTGACGAACTGCGTTGCAGAAACGGAAATCTGGAAATTACCGTATCCAAACAAGAAACTACGGTAAATGAACTTTAAAATTAGAAGGAGCTTTTTATGAAAAGAAAATTACTAATTCTATTTCTTTCACTTTCTCTTATTGCTACGGGATGTAGCAATTCTTCCTCTGGGAACAACAACAAAGAGGAAGGTTCCACAAACAGTGAAACAAACAATAACAATGGGACAAACAACGAACAAAATAACACAACCAACGTAACGATGCCAGATACTTCAACGCTCTTTACGGAACGCGACTATGAAACCGACTATAAAGAGAATAAAAGTGCTTTGATTACATTAAACGGTACTTCTGCTACTTGCACCTCCAATGCAGTAAAAATTTCTGGCAGTACCATCACAATTACCGATGAGGGTACTTACGTTCTCAAAGGAAACTTGGAAAATGGTATGGTTGTTGTAAACACAGACAAGAAGAAAAAAGTTCAGCTTTATCTGGACAATGTAACAATTCACAGCGAAACTTCTGCTCCTATTTATGTTGCACAATCTGATAAAGTTTTTATTACCCTGGCACCAAACTCTGAAAATACCTTATCAAATGGAGGAAGTTTTGTAGCCATCGATGAGAACAACATTGACTCTGTTATTTTTTCCAAGGAAGATTTGACATTGAATGGTTCTGGAAGTTTGACCATTCACTCTCCTGCTGGTCATGGAATTGTTTCTAAAGATGAGTTGACCTTCACAGGCGGAACTTACAACATCAGTAGTTCTTCCCACGCAATCAATGGAAAGGACAATCTTTGCATTGCAAATGGAGTTTTTCATATTGGAGCAGGAAAAGATGGTCTGCATGCCGATAACAATGATGAAGCTTCTTTGGGATTTATTTACATTCAAAATGGAACTTTTGATATTACAGCCGAGGGAGACGGTGTGAGTGCATCTTCTACACTCCAGATTGATAACGGAACCTTTGATATCATTACTGGTGGTGGAAGTGAAAATGGAGAGAAAAACACTTCGGATTCTTGGGGTGGTTTTCCTGGAAACTTCCCTGGAAATATGGGTGGTGGCAATCGCCCTTCTCGACCAGGTAGTTCCTCTGCCTCTACGGTTTCAACCACAACTACAACTTCTGACGATGACAGCACCAGTATCAAAGGCTTAAAATCTTCTGGAAATATGCTCATTACAAACGGAACCTTCCATATAAATTCCGCAGATGACACCATTCATTCCAATGCCTCTATTACGATTTTAAATGGAACCTTTGATATGCTTAGTGGAGACGATGGCATTCATGCAGACGAAACCCTTGAAATCAAAGGAGGAAACCTCTCTATCGCAGAATGTTATGAAGGATTAGAAGGTCTCCATATTTATGTATACGATGGTGATATTTCATTGAAAGCCTCCGATGACGGTCTAAATGCCGCAGGTGGTACCGATTCTAGTGGATTTGGTGGAAATCGTGGAAATGATAAATTTGGAGGTGGTATGGGCGGACCTATGGGATTTGGCGGAAGCGGTTCTTCCAACGGAAGCATCAACATTTTAGGCGGAAACCTCTACATTAACTCCTCTGGCGATGGTATGGATGCCAACGGAACACTTACCATTTCAGGCGGACACACGATTGTATGTGGACCTACCCAAGGGGATACCGCTACCTTAGACTATGATGTCAGCGGAACCATTACTGGTGGTACCTTCATCGGAACAGGTTCTACTTTCATGGCACAAAGCTTTAGCAATTCCGAACAAGGCGTAATTGCCGTAAGGGTTGGAACACAGGCAGCCGAAACAAAAATCACATTGGAAGATGCCAATGGAACTACCATTTTAAGCCATACACCAGAATTGGATTTTGCAGTAGTTATTCTTAGCAGCCCAGATATCGCCAAAGGAGAAACTTACAAGATTACCGTTGGTGAAAAATCAGGCGAATTTACAGCATCTTAATAAAGGAAAAAGAATCTGATGACTTTTTCATCATCAGATTCTTTTTTTTGCTATTGATTAAATGGTAAAGAAAAATTCCACACCTCTATCCGTATTTCTCGCTCCACAAGTTCCTTCATGCAATTCCACAATATTTTTTGCAATCGCAAGCCCAAGTCCTGTTCCTGCCGTACTTCGCGACTCGTCCACTCGATAGAAAGTATCCCATACTTTGGCAAGGTCATTTGGCGTTAATCCTTCGCAATCATTTTCCACTGAAAATCGCACATGGTCTTTCCTAACACCAATCCAGATTCGAATTGTACCACCTATCGGTGTATATTTCACTGCATTTGTTGCAAAATTCTCAATAACCTGTCCAATACGCGTTTTATCTGCCAGAACTTTACCCTCCAAATTTTTTGGAAAATCATACTGCACCTGCAACTGTTTTGCCCCAATTGCAAGTTCTAGTTTCCCCATGATATTGTAGGTGAGTTCAGGTAATGAAAATTCTTCTCGGTTTAATTTTACTCGTCCAGCCTCGAGACGGGACAATTCAAGCATTTCCAACACCATCCCATCTAAACGCTCAGTTTCCTCCGAAATTACATTCAGATATTTTTCACGCTTACTTTCCGCAATATTTTCCTGCAGACCTTCTACATAACTATGAATAATTGCCAACGGTGTCTTCCACTCGTGGGCGATATTAGACACCAATTGACGACGTTTTTGTTCTGCATCTTTTACATACGTAAGCGCCGTATTCAAACGAACAATCTCATCTTTATCTTTTGCCCACCTGCTTCGAATTGCAACAAATCCGTCCAATAACTGCTCTATGTCACTACAGAAATACGCAATGCCTTTTGTATTCCCCATATTCACATTGTCATCATGAATTGCTCTACAAAACTGTTTTAAGGGTTCTGCATACAAGCGCTTTATCAGAATATGTACCCGCACACATACGAATACCGCTAACAAAAACGCTACAAGATATACTCTTGTTAATTGATACGCAGCTACCAGAAGGGGACGGGTTTGAATTACCGTCACCATGATAAATTCTGGTTTTATATTTGTTGTTTCTTCTGAGCTTTCATATCCATTCAAATCATCATAGAATGGTTTCACATCGTATAATATGATTTGCTTCAAACTCACCTCGTTGTAATTCTTCACAACATCGCCTCTAAGACCATTCAAATTCGCTGCATAAGCAAGCTTCAATATATTTTCATGATTTCCATAACGACTTGATGTTATAGTTCCACCACTTTCATAACCAAGCATTCCTGGATTTACAGCATATATGGTAACTAACTTTTTATCAACTTCATCCTTTGATTCTTTAGCATATACATTAATCCATTCTAAAGTACCTTCCTGCTCTGCAGCCTGAATTACGTTCCACTTCTGTCCTTTAAATTCTGGTGCATAATCTACAGAAACTGGATAGAACTTAACTCCTTCAAAGTATCCTGTCATACGCAATGCACGTAAACCGCTCAGACATCGCAGTTCCTTCTCAAAAAACGAGAGCTCCTCCTTGTCCTGCACATCAATCCAACCATATCGACTATTCTCCGTATCTTGTTTATACTTCCATTCATCCTCTGTGAGATATTCAAATACAACTTGAATCCCACTATTTGAAATTACATGGTCCTGATTGTCGTAAAACACAACTGCTGATTGGGTCGGATATTTCCATCTCCATTCCGATTTTTCAACCTCCTCATAATCATGTTCTAAAAAATGCTGGCGAATAACTTCATCCGTCAAGTTTGCCATATTCGACATCAAGTATTCTCTATAACCCTCTTGCATTTTATCTTCTTGGGAAATAATCTGACTACTATCTTCCCCAAAGAATACGAACTCATCTCCACACCTGAAATATTCTTCTACAAGTTCTTCATATTCATCAACTGCACGCAGTACATTCTGATAATGTACTTTTGCTACTTTACATGTAGCAAAATACATCGAACCGACCCATAAAATCATAATATATAAACTACAAAACAACGTTGCGACCGTAAGTGACGAAATTTCCTTTCGTTTCATACTCATCCCTCCAATCGATAACCTGCCTTAATTACTGTTTTAATACAATCTGCACGTTCTCCCAGTTTTGCACGCAACCTTTTAATATGCGTATCCACTGCTCTCGCATCTCCATCATAATCATAGCCCCAACACTTCACAACCAACTGTTCACGACTCAAAACCAGATTTTTATTCTGCATAAGACAACGCAAAAGTGAATATTCCTTCGGTGTCAGTACCACTTCCTGATTTTCCACAAATACCTTCTGAGACAACAACTCCAATGAAATTCCACAAACCTCAATCCTATCATCTGTCAACATCGCACCTCTGCTACGGCGAATCAGCGCCATTGTCTTTGCATACAACACAGACATGCTAAAAGGTTTTGTTACATAATCATCTGCCCCTAGTTCATACCCACAAAGCTTATCGTCCTCATCTGACAATGCCGTCAAGAAAATAATCGGCACATCCTTTTTCTTTCGAATAGCACGACAAACACCAAATCCATCTAATTTCGGTATCATAATATCTAGTAAAATTGCATCAAACTCAATTTCCTCTATCCATTCCAAAGCTCTCATCCCATCTTCTGCTTCGTAAGGATTCTCGCCTTTGCATAGAAAATAATCACATAAAATTTCTCGAAGCTTTGGCTCGTCCTCGACGATTAAAATTTTATTGTTCATGGAGACTTCCCCCTTTCTTTAAGGTAATTATAAAAGGACAATATGTATTCTTTGTGGCAAAGGACTCAATTTTATCAATTTCTTATATAAAAATGCGGCGTGACTCTCGCCACGCCGTATTCTTGAAAAATTTCTCGTTTCTCAAACTTTTATTTATTTTTTCTATATTCCAGTTCCAATACGCCAAGCCAGATAGCTCCCATAATTCCTGGGTTTTCTCCAAGTGCTGGAGGAATGATGTACTGATCAATCTGGTCTTCTACCATTGGATGATGAACGTAACCACCCAGCATTTCCTGTACTTTTGTTCTTACCATATCAAACAACTGAGACTGGTGCATTACACCACCCCACAGAATAATTTTTTCTGGAGAGTATGTCAGGATATAGTTTGTAACTGCCTGTGCAATGTAGTAAGCTTCCATTTCCCAAACTTCTTTTCTATCAGCCAATTCGTATGCTTTTTTGCCCCAACGAGCTTCAATCGCTGGACCAGCAGCCAAACTTTCTACACAGTTTGGATGGAATGGACAACGTCCTTCATAAGTGTCATCTGGATGTTTGCTAAGCAGAGCATGTCCCGCTTCTGGATGAACCAGACCATGCATCAGTTTGCCGTTTGCATATACACCTACACCAACGCCTGTTCCGATTGTTACATAAATTGCATTTTCACAGCCTTTTGCAGCACCCCAAACAACTTCACCAAGAACCGCACCATTTACGTCAGTATCAAAACCAACTGGTACGCCCAATTCACGTTCGAAAGTACCTACAACGTCACAATATTCCCAGCCTAATTTAGGTGTTTTTGTGATATGTCCGTATGTAGGAGATTTTCTATTCAAATCTACAGGTCCAAAGCATCCGATACCCAGAGCTTCGATATTCCATTTTTTGAAATATGCAATAATTTCGTCTAAAGTTTCTTTTGGCTGTCTGGTTGGCAGGGAAATACGATCGATAATTGTTCCATCTTCATGACCAACAGCGCACACCATCTTGGTTCCACCAGCTTCAATTCCACCAATTAACATATGATTACCTCCAATTTATGCAATATAAACTTTCCCAACGAACTGATAGTTACAATCACCACGTTCGTAAGTTGTCTCTTTTAATATATCCAGAGAAATTTCTGGTTCTACTACCTTAACCGTACCATCAACGCCAACCACCTCGATTGGTTTTGTCAGATCCAGCATTTCCTCATTGTACAATACTTCAAAAGCTTTTCCTGTCGTATTTTTCTCAACTACGATGCGATTTTCTTCTTTCTCAATACGTACAACAATCATACGTTTTCCTTCGGTACTTGGCACATGAATCGCAGGATTATCGGTTGGCATTCCTTTTGCAGCTTTCTTTGGTACACGAACCCAATAGAAACTGTCAACTTCGCGTTCTTCTGGGCGCTTATCTAAGTCCCAAACCACCTTAGATGGCAATGGATTACGTGTAAACTGTTTCAGGAAATCGATAACATTTGCATTTACCATCTTGCTATCGGTACTTCCGTCTGCTAACCATTTGTTAGGGTCAGCCAAAACTTCCTGTTCTTCAAAAGACCAATCTCTGAAATTGTGTCCTTTATCTTTGTGAACATATCCATCATGGATATATCCTCCACCATATTCTTTTGAAAGGTCATCTAAATGATTCATATATTCTACCGTTACTTTGTTTCGGTTATATGCTGCATCATTCATACCAACCTGCAAACGAATTGGTGTATTATAAAGATTCAAAATACTATTATAGTTGTGATGTCCCGCAGACATGCTGACCGCTGCAAAACGGTCAGCCATTGGAGGTGCCACTAAATACACTCCGTCTCCTCCTGCGGAAAATCCACAAAGATATACACGATTTGGGTCAACCCCATAAAATGCAATCATATTTTGAATCAGTCTGTCATACAGCGGATAGGATTCTGGATTTGCGTGTGTATCCCAGGTATCTCTGACTCCTCGTGGATTTACATAAATACCATGTTTCATGCCTCGCGCATAATAAATACCCATAATTTCCCACTGATGGTCATTCATTTCAGGTGTTTCTCCCTGACCGCCACCATGAAGTGCAATGTACAATGGATATCCCTGTTCATCTGGTTTACCCATGCACTTGATACCATACTTCATTACAACATCACCAAACGCCATCTGCTGTAATTCTATTTCTTGTTCTCTCTGTGCATCAGTTTGCACAGCCTCCAGGTACTCTTTCCATACCTGGGCTCTCATTTGTTTTATGTTTCCTACATGCATGTCTTTATGTCACTAAGCTTCAAGTCTTTTTTCGTTCTTACTGGATAGCTTCTCTTTCTTCTAATATTCTTTCCAATGTTTCAATCATACCAACACGATATCCACAGTCTGCAAACAATGCGATTTCAGCTCCATCCATTACGCAAATATATGGATAGCTTTCTAATTTTGTTTCGGTTGCCGCAGAAAGTGCAGCGATTGCTGCTTCTTCTGGGTCAAACCACAAATCATGTTCTACAAAACTTGTAATCTTCTTAAAGGAAGCATTTTCCAAATCTTCTTTAGTCTTCAAAATGAAGTGAAGTGGACATCCTAATTTCTTTCCTGCATTGTGTAAAGCAGTAAGCTCTGTGAAAATGTGCTCTGTTGGTTCATTTCCTGGTTTCAAGAAGAAGAAAATGTGCGCTCCTGCTTCTTTATACTGTTCTGTTGAAACGGCATCTCCTGCTTCATTATATAATGTAACAAATGGAACTTCTTTCTTGGTAATCAGTGTAGCTACTGTTTTATCTTTGCATGTCAGTTCTACTTCTACTGTCTTACCAGCTTCTACTTTAAACATCATTGTTTTACCAACAACACTTCCAGTTTTTGTTCTTACACAAGTTACAAAACGGTAAACGCCTGGAAGCAGTTTTACTTCCATATGTTTGTCCATACGAACGAAGAAGTCTTCATGGTTTACAGTACGGAAACTTCCATCTTCAATCTGATATCCCAGAGTAAAT
>JAEIGA010015845.1_pt1 | contig 11474 bp, 16 predicted proteins | sample 9270691 | NCBI WGS metagenome assembly JAEIGA01 (sample SAMN17057246, study PRJNA624740) | gut metagenome | biome: biome; isolation source: fecal sample | host: Bos grunniens | place: China: Xizang | collected 2019
ACAAGGAGCAGTCGGACGCATCAAACGCACACAGTCTCTTGAATTCATCCATTGCGTCCTTTTTGGTATAGCAATACAAGTGGTTTGGGATACCGACATAACCATTGTCATACCTTTTAATGGTCACCTTATTCGGGGCGGGTTCTCTGTGGTAAGAAAACCCGCAGTCTTGTATGACCCTAACGTATTGTATGTTGTATTTGTGATTGGTGAAGAAAGGGAATTTGTCTTCGGTGAACTCATCCTCTTTCCCGTCCTCGGCAGGAAGAAAATAGCTTCCCTGCAACAGATAGCGTGTTCCGTCATCACGGAAACCGCCAAGTGACCTGCACATAAAGGTCATTTCAACTTTTTTGCCGTCACAGTCAACAGCAGAGATAGTCCTTTCTTTTTCTATGTTGTCAAGAACCTTCATAATCTTACTTATTGTAAATGGCGAAACAAGAATTCAAAAAATGAAAAATGAAAATCGTCAGTCCTTGAAATAATCCTTAATCTTGATTGACAGATAGTAGAAATATATGCGGAAGAACATCACCCAAGAGAGCAGTGACAAACCCAACCACGCACACACGTCCTTAAATGGTGCTTTCTTTTCACCGCAATCTGTGTTGATGTCATACAAAAGCCCGAACACAATCAGAAAACCGATTGCGTACACTGAAAGTATAATCTGTAATGTCTCGCTCATTTCTTTTGAGATTTCTTCTTTTTATACATATCATATAAGCAGGCAACAACCGTAATCCAAGAGCCGCAAGATATGAATATTGCAATCATCATAGCTTCGTCATCACACTTTTTGACGGAGTCCCACCCTATGTGTTCGTGGACACACAAGAAGAACGCTATAACCAATCCTATGCAGTAAAACGTATCCATATCTAATAATACTGTGGACGTGCCTAAACGGGTGATATTCAGTCGTTACCCACTACCGTAAACGGTTATCTTACTACACGTTTAAGACGGACATTAATGTTGCGTTCTTCACACTCCCAAGTGACTTCGGGGAACAGCGAACTGTCAATCTCACAGAAATTGTGACCATAACGTGACACCTGCAACCACACGTTCCGATTGTTGAATTTGAATGGAGGGTAGAGTGCGAAAGCGTACAGTTTTCCGTCAGCGTCCCTGCAAACCCATATCTTGGTCTTGCGATATACCTCCACAAACTCCACCTCAACGGGGTCTGTGTCAGACGTAACGTCAACGAACTCACCAAACGTTGAGGGGAACTGCTCCAACAGCAGTCCATTGGACGTGGGTGTCGGGGTGTTGAGGGGTGCTGCCCATTCACCGTCCTCACCCCTAACGGGTTTGTGGTTGAACAGCATCAGATACCCGCTCTTGTTTCTCACTACATAGTATTCCATATCTGTACTTATTGTTGTGCTTTGCGGGGGCTATGCTGTTCAATGGCAATAGCCAACAGCACAAGTGCCACTTGGTCGTAGAAGTTCAACAATGAAAAGGAAGTCCACAGATTCTTGTTTTCAGATAGCTTTTTGAAATCAGCATTTGCCGTTTCTGCCTTTTCCGAAATGATATACTTTAATGAGTATCCATACTCAAAAGGCTCAAACATAACAGCGTCAATGGCTTTGTCCTTAACCATTACGGGCTGATTGTCGTCCAAACAGTATTCCCTGCGTCCGTTCTTGTCGGAAAGGTCAAGAATCTCCAAGCCGTTTGACTTCATATAGTCAACAATCTTGACGATTGCCTTACCTACAAGTTCGTACAGAGAACCATAGATTACCTTTTTGTCGTTCATTGGTTGTCGGTTCAGTTTAACGGGTGATTGCTGACAGTGGTTTCCATATTGAACTTCGTGGTTTCCTCTGCCGTAGTCACCTTTTGGCAGTACATACAGTTCTTGCAGCAGAGGTGTGGATAACCACCCATCCCGTTCATATCGTGCATACACGGCAGGGTGCTACCTTCTCCCGTGAGGTAATCCACATTCTTTCCCTCTTCGGGGCAGGTACACTTTCTGTCCTTCATATCCTCATCGTTTCGGTCGTAACCGATGTAAGCGTCTAAAAACATTGTCGTTTGGTTTTAATTGGTTGATTTCAGTTAATAACACATATGCCAATCCTTGTCACAGACACGCTTGCTGTCAGCAGTTGCACCTTTGGCGACCATCTCCTCATCGGTGTAGCTTGCGTAGTTGAACCAAGTCTCGCCCGTGCCACGAACCTTGCAGTTGTACCACTTGTTGCTGTACTTGCTGCGGAAATATCGCTCGTTGCCGATAACCGCATAGTTTGCGGAATTGAGTACAATAATAGCGGAATTGTGTACAATAATATCTGTCATAGCCGTCTTGTATTTGTGTTAATCAATCACTTTATCACACAGTTGTCCGTTCTCGTCATAAACCTCATAAAAGCACGTCACTTGGCAAATGCCGTTCTTGTTCCGTACAGTGCCGCAGATTGACTTGTAGTTGATGTCAACGTGTCCGTACAAGTTGTCGTCACCGTATTTCAACGTGCCGTAAGAGAGTTTGTTTTCCTCTACGATACGGGGGATGTCTGTGTGGGGCTTGCCGTTGAACAGTTCTTTGAACCCTTCGTAGTCAACCTTGCCCTGCGCTTTCAGTTCTTCCTTTGATTTCATTCGGTTAGTTGCACATAAGTTCATATTCGGCAATCCTGCGGGGCTTGTGACCCTTCATAGACACATTGGTATCCTTTACGATAGCAAGTGTGTATTCAAGGTCTTTCTTGATGATGTTGCCGTTCTCGTCATATCGGCACTTTTTCAGACGGGAGAAGAATCGGGTGTTGCGCACACCATCTTCTCCACAGTTGTAAATGAGTGACCCGATACCGTCAACGAACCCCTGCGATGGCTTGAACAGCGGACTCACCTCGCTCAATAGGACGTTGATTGAAGCGTCCACGGAGTCAATGTCCTTGCGGAACAGTCGGTCTGCATCAGCCTGCGAGATATTGTCGGGGATTTCCTCATCGTCACGGATGACGTGACCCCATCCGATAGTCTTGGACGTTTCGTTGCCGACAACGTATGCGGTGAGACGGCATTGCTCAAATTCCTTGATGAGGTCGTGACCCCTGCTGCTCATCTTGTATTGCGGTCGCTCCACAGCCGCAGCGGGCGAGGTGTACTCGTCCTGCGACTCCCAAGAGAAACGGTCGGGGATGTCGTCAACGTCATCGTACACCTGCGGAACGCACTCCTCAATCTCGTCCACCGAATGGGTAGCCCAAAACTCCCAATCATAGTAGTTGGTGAACAGAAAGACAATGTAGAACACGACACAGAAAATGCCGTAAACGGGCAGGAACTTCTTCATACCGAAATGGATTTAACGGTTGAACATTACGAATAGAGAAAGTCGGCAATCAGCCTTGAAAGGTCGGTACACACAGCCTCGTCAGTAGCCTCCTTGCGGACACCGACAATACCGCTCTCACGCAGGAAAACGACAGTGTCACCGTCACTGTCAGTGACGTTGATGTAGAACGCTCCGTCATCAATGATAAGGGTGGCTTTCATTTCGGGCGAGGTGACAATAACAGCAGCCTTCTTTTCGGTGACGAGAATGTAAACCTCAACGTCACCGTCCTTGTACGTCACAGACATACTGTCGTGACCCCAAAAGACACGACCACCTGCGTTTGCCAACTCAACGAACAACTCAATGATTTCGTTCATACTGTCAGTGCCGTGGGGAAAAACCGTGGCGGCAACGTGCCGTACAGTGACCCACCGCATCCTATTTATAGGCTTTCAAACCCAACGGTTTCAAGACAGTTACGTTAAACAATGTTAAAGGAAACGAGAAATTCTCCGTTTTCCATTCGGGACTTTATAACGTCAAGGTCAAGAGCGTCACGCTCGTCATCGGGATTGATAAGTACAATCTCGTCATTGTTGGCATAGACATAATACAATTCACTGTCAAGGATGTACTTGAACCCCCACCGTTGAGCAAAGGCATATTTCGCTGTGTCGTCAGCGTCACTGTAGAAATCGTCAATCTCGTCAATGTCATAAACGTAAGCGTCACTGATGCGCTTTCCCGTTTCTCTGTCTATGACCACATCAGCCATATTCTCGTTAATAAAAAAGTTTATCGGTGTCATTTCAAACAAATGTTGCTCTCTCTTTTTATGTTCTCCAAAGAGTCTGACGAGTGCATAGCGTTGCGCATCTCGTCCTTGCCCCAAGCCTTGCGGCACTTGTCTTTCAGCTTGTCCATATCGGCAATCGGTGACGTGGTGTCCTTATGGCAGCTTACGCAGACGCATTCACCGCTTGACATATACTTACACAAGTCCTCATAGAATTTCTTGCCTTTGTGCGGTGAGTAAAGTTCTTTGGCTTCTTCAAGCGACAGTTTCTTCTTCACTTTTTTGATAATCTGCCAACCGTTGTTTTTCAGCATATCAATCCACTGTTCCTCTTTGGAGAGAAATTCGGGTTTCAGAATGGCGAACCCGTTGAGTTCGTCCCACGATTCGCTGATGTATTGTGCAAGTCCTTTCATAATCAAGAGATTTTTATTTTTGCGTTCCTTGACCAACGCTGCTGCGTATGGATGTCAAGTGAGTATCTTACCTCAACGTTGTAGTAGCCCCGTGCGTGCCTTCCGTCATCTTCGGGAACGTTGAGCAGCACCATCTCGGCATTGGATTCCGTGTCAGCGGACTTGTCAACACCAAGCGTTGTCGGGGTGACGTGCCATTTTGCACCCAACCACACGTTGACGGGCAGGCGGTCGTTGTTCTCCAATTTCGCAACAATGAGGTCGTCCCTGCCGAATTGGTTGATGCCGTTGGTCGGTATGAATTCGTATCTGTTGACGAGGAACTGCTTGCCCGACCTATTAAGGCGCAGTTCGTATTTCGGGTCACTGCCGTTAAGCGGTGACGGGTAGTAGTTCTCGTTAAGTGTCCCGTCATCGTTCCTGCGGTTGTTGTCAATGTACTTGTCGTCACCGTTAAACACAATCTTCGGGGTCTTTGCGGTGAGGTTCTTCGGGTTCAGTGCCTTGTCGCAGGTCTGCTTGCTGATAAACACTACATACCAATAATCGTTGTCGTGCATCAGATAAAAGTCGTAGTCAACCTGCCCTTCAAGTTTAATGTACGGAACTACATTCGTGAACGACATATCCGTATTGGAGATGATGCCGTCCTTGACGGTTGACAGCTTGTAGTTCCACGTTTCGTTGTGGAAGAACTCATTGTATAAGTCAATTACGGGCTGTGCGGTGTTCCTGCCGTACACATAGTTTTTACCTTCAAACCTCACGGAGATGTGGTCTTTCTCCTCTGTGTATTTGCTGCCGTAGGGGAGTTTCTCATACACGTCTGACACGTTGCACACCTTCGGTGTCACTGATGCGGTGAAATATTCGCACACCTGCCCGTTGTGTTCGGGATAACTCTCTATCAAGAAGAACGCTGTGATTTTCTCAACACCGTCACGGATGACAAACACCTCGTCACAGAGCGTATGAACCTCACACTGTTCTTCACCCTTGTACTTGATGCTTACGACAATCTTGAACCCGTCCCAATCAACATCTGTGGCAAGCGTGTTGTATTCACTGTCATAAACAGTAGCATTTGCCGTATAGTCAAGGGTGTAATACTTGCCTGCTTCAAACGTGTCGGTCAAGTCTTTCGTAAGGAAATTGCGGTAGAATAAATCGCTCTTGGTGTCATTGTTGGCATCATAGTCATTGGGTATCTCGTCAAGGACACCGCCAAGCAGGTCGTCAATGGTGAGCCAATACTGATTTATGGTGTCGTCCTCCTCTGTGTTGAAACTGTTGGAGTCAACGTCATACCAATGTGCTGATGTCTGTGTGTTGAGTACCTTGTTACCGACATCCTTGTCTTCCTTGCCGATGAGTTCATCGTCACTGAACTGCACAGACCAATAGGGAACAAGCCGTATCGGTGTGCCGTCCTCCCGTGTACCGCCCCATCCAATCAGATTGTCTGTCGGCAGACCCTGCGGTGTTTCCTCATAAATCGGGTAGCCTTCTCCGTCCCACTCACGCTCAATGTTCTGACGTGTCGTATATGTCACATAGTAGAAACGAATTCTTATCTTATACGGTGTCAGCGTCACACCGTCATTCGTTGCGAGGGCTTCCGCAACAGAGCGTATCTCCGTTTCTCTCGGTTTATAAACGTCATATTCACCGCTGTTATTCACCTTCAATACGGAGTATTGGTATTTGACTATTGAATAGTCCAACTGATTCACCGTATCGGGAATGTCAACACGCATATCATTCGGTGTGATTGTCAACGTGTAACCGTGCTGTGCGAACACGTCAATCAGACGGTCAAGGTTCTCAAACTCGTTAAACCCGTAGAAATCTTGGTAGAACAGAGGCTTGATTGACGATATGACGTGTACCGCCTCCGTGGTCTGATTGCCCGTGAGGTTTCCGTCCTCGTCCACCTCGTTATAGTACACAAAGCCCGAAGGCTGCATACTGTTGTCCTCTTTACGCAGGTAGTCGTTCCAATAGATTGAATACCTCGTCAAATCGTCACGGGTGTTGAGTGACGTGTATATGCTGCCGTCCTCGCCCAAGTCAACGTGGTTCTTGTCAATGCCGTAGTTGTAGCTTTCCAACGGCTTTCCTTGAACGTACAGCGTGTCGTCAAAAAAGTACCCGTGCGTGAAACGTATGTTGCGGCAGCGCAGGTCAATGTTGTTGTGGAGTATCCACATTCTGTCGTCAATCTTCCGCTCCCTGCGGTACAAGTCATAGATGTGGATTTGGTTGAGGTATTCGTCCGTGTTCGGCAGGACAGCGGTTTCCTTGTACCGAGAAAGCATCGTTGCGATGTTTCCGTGCAGCGACTCATACACGGGGTATGAATAAATCTTCCCGTTAACGTCCGTCCAATAGGAATCAGTCGCCTCGTCATAGTAGAAGCGCACATAATCCTCCTCATTGACGTAGCCGTCCTCATACACGAATGCCGAGGTTTCTTCCTCGTTACCGATAAGGTTGTCATTAAGACTGCCGTTGGTGACGATTTCGTGTACGGTAAGCACGCTGTCTGACGGGATTTCCTCTGACGGGTTCTCAACAAGAATGAATTTCACATCGTCATAGAACAGCAGATAGATATTGGACTGATTGAGATAGTCAAACGGTATGTCTATGTAGTCCTTATACCTATTCATCGGTATGTATATTCTCTGCTTGCTCTCACCCTCACCGATTTCTATGTACTTGTAATACTCGCCATCGGGAATGAAATCCCAATTGACGTAACGCACATCGGTAAGTTTGAGGTATTTCACGAAATCAGCGAAGAAATCAATGTGGTTCACGTTGACCAATTCGGGAGCATACATAAACGAGTTGAACACCAATCTGTCCTCGCTGATGCTGTTGAGTTGGTCAAAGTGCGTGGTGTAGTTCTCCCCGCTTTTCCAATACTTGTACTGCAACGTGCCGAAACGTATGTCAAGGTCGGGGATGCGTATGTCAAACTTGTATTCATACCATCTGTTGTTGACCAACAGACGCAGTTTGAAATTGGAATTCACCCAATAGTCAATGTGGTTCTTGCTGTACAGTGCCTCATTGAGTTTGTTGAACTCCTTGTTGACGGCAGGGTCGCTAATCATCTTCGGATAGATAACGAAATCACGGTACTGCGTAGCGTAGTCGTCCTTGTGCTGAACGAACTCAAACCTGCTTTCGTAAATGATGTTGGACGAGGGGGTGTAGTTGATATTCACCTTACCTACCTTCTCCTGCCCGTTGACTTTCAGAGAAGATATTTCGCTTTGGTCGTATTGGAAACGGTAATGCACAAGCGGTATGGATGACACGTTGCAGATTGCGTTACCGCCACCGATAACGTCTATTGCCAACTGTGAAATGGACGGGATGAACAGCGTATAGGGGTTTCCGTTGAACGTGATTGGTATGTTCTGACTGTTCTCCGTGACGACATATCTCTTTCCGAACATCTCAACGTAGTAGTATGCGTGTTCCTCACCGTCATCGTCAGTGAACGTGTCCTTTACAGCGGTCACCTCTTTCGTGAACGTGTCAATGATGTTCTGTTGAGCGTCAGCAAGGCTGTCAAACCAAAACGAGAACGTCTTTCCGTCAGTTGACCAAGAACATCTCCTGCGGCTTATGCCGTAAATCTCACCGTTCTTGTCCTTGCAGGTTATTTCCGCATTGTACGGGTGCTTGCCCGAAACGGTAAGAACCCGCCAAACGAAATTCGGGTTGTCGGGGTATTCCTTTTCAAGGATAAGCACGCAGCGGTACAGCTTGTCGTACTGCTTGAACCTAATCGGTATGTTCGTGCAGGTGTCATAGATATAATACCAATCCTGCGTGTTGTCCATCGCTTGGTATTCGTTGAAATCGTCATCCACCCAATGCAGTTGGCTTGTCAGCCACAGCGTATGCTGCGCAGGGAAATACACGTCATAGTCATCGTCCTCAATGTTCACCGCCTGCTCCGTGATTGTTTCGGTGGCTTTGTTGATGAACTTTATGTCGTTGGTATATACCTTGTGTGTGAGTGATGCGGAGTTCAGTGACAGATGGACGGGCAGGAAATACTTTTCATAGTAGTATTTCAGTGCCGACAGTTTGAACGCAAGGTCGTAGAAGGTGAAATCATAGTACGGCTTCCAATACACCGTTGTTTCGCTGCGACCCACCTCAACGGGGACAATCTTGTCCATCAGCGTTTCAAGGACGGGAGTGTCCTCACCGAAGAAATCTTTGGTGAAGTCAACACCGTATGTTTTCCCCGTTTCACTGTTCGTGGGTATTGACAGCGACAGCAGCGTTGAGTTTCTGAACGTGTTGTACGACTCTATCAAGTCGGTCTCAATGTCAAAGTAATCACGCACATACTGCATCTTGAACTGATTGTCCGTCTGCAACAGTGAAGAAAGCGTAACACGTCCGTTGTAACCGAACCAATCCAATGCGTTGATTGCGGAACGGAAATTTCCCTGCTCACCCTTGATGACCATATGGTTAAGGAGATACTCCTTGAGTTTCTCGTTGTATAGCTGCACGTCAAACCCCTCGTCAAGGTATGACTGCTGATATACCGCTTTAAGGATGTCTATTGGGAGGTTGACACCGATATTCCTGCCGTTGATTACAAGTTCTTCGTGTTCGTCCTGCCAAGTGCCACCAACGGAAATTGAACACCAATCCTCGTTGACGAAAACATCGTCACCGTCAACACTGCTGACGTGGATGAGAATGTTCGTAGTCCAAGTTCCCTCTTCCTCGGTGTAACCGACAACATAGAACGGGATTATGGCAACCTTGTGGACAGCCTTCATATCATCCGTTTCCTCGGTTACCACACCGAACAGTTCAGCGTTGGTAAGTCTGTTGGTGAATTCAGCGTCACTGATATTGACAACGTTCTTGATGTTGCAGTTACCGTTAATGGTGTCTTGGAACGTCACGGGATTTACAAAGCTGAACACCTGCGAGTCAATGGTGATTTCCACATTCAGCATATCATCCAACTGACCGCCCTCAATCCAAGCGTCAAACGGCACGACAATGTAGATGGAACGCATATAGTAGTTCCCTACGGCAAGACGTGAGGTCTTTTCGGTGTCAAGCCAAAAGACGTATGGGTTCTCGTCATATTCGTGACCGATAGGTTTGCTTTTCCAAGACGTTAATGAGAATATGTGACCCGTATTGTCAATAAAATTCATATATCAGACGAACCAAGAAATGTATTTGAACCGCTTTACTCTGTCAATGTATTTGAACATCGTTATGATACGCAGGTCTATCAACTGAAGGAATGTCACCAAGATTGAATTACCTTTGAACAAGATTTTAGGCAGCGTCTTTGTCAAGATGCCGTATTTCTCATAGTCATAGGGGTTCTTGCCCGTGCGCTTGAAATACTCCAACCGCTGCGTTCTGTAATCCAACGAGTTTTTGAAATCCATTTTTCAGTTTTCGTTTTTATATACTTAAAAATATGATTTTACGGAAATTTCGCTATGCAGGCACTTATGAAAAAAATCAACATTTCTATATATATAATTTAAAATTTTTAAAAAACAGTTCCTACATATAAAGTGACATAAAACGACTACGAATATGGAAGCAGGAATTTACAAAGGAACACGGCAACGTGCAACGCTTATTGAAACGGTTTCACTGATTGCGACACCGCACTTGGGCAGCAGGCTGTCGGATTACACAATGGACGACAACCACGACAACTATTATGTGGTTGCAATCAATGAATTCTGTGAAACACCCGACATTCAGATACTTGTTGAGATAAACGGAGAGGATTATGAAGATAGCAATGATTGACTTGGACGCTCCCGAAATAAGGAGCGAGTGGGAAAATTACAGAAAGGGTCAAAGTTACGTCTATTCCTATGACGCAATAGATTTGTACTACAACGGAACAATCGGTGGGTTCAAAAACTTTGACTTGTATGTGTTCAAATGGGACGATGGGAAAGGAAAACACGAATCTTATGAGGTAACCGTGAAAATCCCCGTCCTTGATGATATGACACTATGTTTTTACGGTGAGGACGAGAAGGACGCTATGGGGCAGTTCAAGGATTGGTTGACCGATATGGGTGATTTCTCCTTTATGTCCATCCGTGAACAGATTGGGGACGAATTCGGTTGGGAATGACTTTGATATGGAAACAACGAAGAACAACCCGTTAGATACCACCGAATACCTTGCGTTCATTATTGCATTTATGCTGCACTTTGAAGAGCGGCTTAATACGGGTTCTCTTGGTGAGGAGTGGTTAAGATGCCTTGACTATGCCAATGATTTCATCAAGAGCAAATACAATAAACCCGAAGAATCAATATACGACTGTCTGTCAGACTATGTGTACGCAGAGGTTATGTAAGTTGATACTACCATAAACAAAGAAGGCTTAATCTTTATGATTGAGCCTTCTTTCGGTTTGTGTGTTTTGTATTATTTGTTTCTTTCGCTCGGTGCTTTCCTGCCTTTCTTCTCCGTGATGATGAAACGGAAATGCGGGGTGACGATGTCTGAACCCTCCGCAGCCCAAATTGAGCGTGCATACATTGTGCGTTCACCGTCAGTAATCCACAGTTGGAACAGTTTCGGGTCGTCAGAAATGTCCGTGACTTTGATGTTTTCTATTTTCATACCCTTTTGGAGTACTCTGTTGGTAAGGCTGCGGACGTTGTAGTCAAATTTCTTGCCCGTCTGCTCTGCGATATATTCAACAAATTCCTCCTTGTTTCTTTTTCCTGCCAAGTGTGTAAGGATAGAACCGATTGTCTTTTTGTTGCGCTCATATTCTGCTGCCTCTTTACCGCCATCACGCATCAGTTTGTATAAGCCGACTTGTTTAACAAGTTCATCGTTTCTCTCACGCAGCTTATTGATGCGTGGGTAGTTCGTCTCAAAAAATGAAGCCGCCCA
>JAEIGA010015846.1_pt1 | contig 11473 bp, 8 predicted proteins | sample 9270691 | NCBI WGS metagenome assembly JAEIGA01 (sample SAMN17057246, study PRJNA624740) | gut metagenome | biome: biome; isolation source: fecal sample | host: Bos grunniens | place: China: Xizang | collected 2019
CTTCTTCAGTTAATCCAGCGAAGGCTTCGAGATTTAATAATTTATCATTAGATATCATCTACTTGAGACCTCCTTAACTTAAGCCTATATATTATTATACAATATTTTGTATACTATTTGTTTTCTTCAGTTTCTTCATTTTCAGGTTCTTTATTTTCTTCAGGTTTTTTAGTTTTGCCACCTGTTCCAGTAACTGGATTTTTATTAGTACCTTTTTGATATTTACCACGATTTCTACCAAAATCATTAATTAAATCAATAATTTCTGTAGTTGATTCTAATTCAAAGTCTTCTGGAAGTAATTCTTTGTCTGCAGCTTCATCAATTGTAACTCCATAAAGTTTTGGGAAGATTAATTTTAAGAAAGGTTGTCTTAATTTTTCTTCAGCATAATGTATATAATTATTAATAACTGAGGAAACCTTCATAATTCAGTCTCCATTAGCTAAGACTAATAATATATGTTTACAACCTCTACCCTTATCATCATTAGGATTAACAATTCCCTTTCCAGGACCTGGGTCATTAGAAGTATCATCAACAGATACATTATTTACAATATTTCAGTGAGCAAAGCGATATTTATAATCTTTACAGTTGCATTTTACTCAGATATTACTTGAATTAAAGATTTTAGTTAAAGATTGAACAATTGTTCTATATTCTAATTGATTTTTATTATTTTTAATATTATTTGCAATTTCTTTAACTACTCCCTCTAATTTAAGAGTAACGGTATATGAGTCATGCTCACCAACGACTGGAATAATTACCTCTAGAATATCTTCTTTGAAGAATTTATTCATGTCAATCTTATTATATTGTTTAACAGTTTTAGCAATTGAGGAATACTTTTTTCTATCAAATCTATTTTTGCCTCTGGAAGTATCTTTGTAAGTACCTACACTGCGGGACTTACTAACTAGCATATTTCTAGTATCCTCTAAAAGTATTTCTGCTTTTTTAGCTTTAATATACATTTTGAATCTCCTTTCTATAGGATTTTTGTTCATCGTATAATTTAGCAAATGTTTTTAAGCCAAAATAAAAAGACCTATAAAAATAGGCCTTAAAATCTAATTTTTCCAGTTAATTTATATTTTTTACTTGGAATTCCTTTATAAGATACCTTACTAAAATCATATTTTTCACCAGAAGCTTGAATATACTCTATAAAATCTTGTCTAGTTAAGATAGCTTTTACAAAAGGTAAGTCAGTTTCTTTTACATTATAAAGTTCAAATAAACCATTTACTTGAATTATTGGTTGATAATGGGTTAATTGTGAAATTTTATTATAATATTCTCTGCGGTCTTTTTCAGAAAGTCTTTCATTATAATTTTCTACAATAGAAAGTTTATTTCCAAGAAGTTTATTTTTTAGTTCTTTTAAGTTGTCTAAGTATCCTTTATTTCTAAGCTCTTTAAAGATTAAGTTTTCAATAGAATATTCTCCAGCAGAAGAGAGTCCCTTATGACGAAGCTTATATAATTCAGTAATATATTTTTCAATTTCAGTGTCGTCAGTATCTTTAGTTTCATCAATTTTCTTAATTAAAGTTTTATATCTGTTTTCTCAAGGTTTTAAAGCTTTATTAATTTCTTCTTGATTTACTTCTGGGATGTCTGCGGCAGTAGGCTCTTTTACTCATTCATCATTTTTAACTGAATAAACTCCATTGCTTACTAACGGTGTAGCCTGAGTTTCTACATAAACTTCAACTGGAATATCATAAAATTTAATATCTAAACGTTTATTAAATAGACTTCTATAAGCATCATAGATTAAAGGATATAAAGTATTAGGATCTTCTAATTTTGAAGTATCAGCTACAATATGAATATCTAAATCACTATCTTTAGTATAATTATAACTAGCATTAGAGCCTGTAATAATAATATCTTTAATGTTTAATTCTACATTACTTTCTTCAAAATCTTCTAAGAAAACATCTACAACTTCTAAACATTTTTCTTTAATTTCAGATTTTAATTTATTATCTTCAAATAAAACTGGATTTAATTCTTCATGCTTTTCAATATTTTCTTCTAAATTTTCAGATAAAGATTCTGCACAATATTGATTTCTTCTATGAATGTAAGCTGGTCCACAGTCAGTATTTACTAATACGCAGTTGCCTAGACTAAAAATATTAGTGCTAGAAAGTTTAACAGGTTTGTCAGTAATACTGTACTCAAAACTTAGTACATTTGTTTTGGTATTGGCTTTAGTAATATTTTTAATAAAGTCTTCTGCTTGTTGGACACTTTCAAAGAAAGGCTCATTGTATCAGCTTGTAACAGTAGCGCCACCTAAAGATACTCTATAACTTCCTCCTTGTTTTCTAGTTAAGTATATATGACGTCTTACTGGAGGGTTATATTTAGGATCATAAGCTACAATTCTACAGAAGGTAGCTCCAGGTTGAGCTGCTATTTTAACGTTATTTGGAGTACCACCAGCTTGATTTGTAGTAGTCGTTTGAGTTGTAGCAGTTTGATTATTATTTTGAGTTGTACTTGTAGTTGAGTTGCTTGTAGAATTTATTGTTACTGAACCATAAGTTTTATTTAAAACTGGTTCACAATACTTACTAAAACAATCTTCAAATAGACCTTGATGTGCTTTAACAACATTTAAAAGACGTTTTAATTCAGCTATTGAAAATCCAAGATCAAGACATTCTTTTTTAAATTCTTCATTAGCTTCTTTTCATTTAAAAATTGCAGTTACTACAAATAATCTAAATGTTTCAAATAATTCGCCATATATTGATTTAACTAATCCTTTTGGGGAGTGGTCAGGATCTGCTTTAGGTCCATTAGTCATATAATCATCATAAGCTTCAGCTACTTTTTTAAAATCAGCTTCTATGGGAATTAATCATTTTAAGTCTTTATCACTTGCAATATAAGTTTCCATAAATAACTTTTTATTCATATTCATGTACTCCTTTAAATTAGTCTTCTACTTCAATATTTAAACGAGCAGGAATTACAAATTTTCTATTACAAGCATCACAGCATTTACCAGATTCTTTTACTGGTGCTGGATTATTTCCATAGCCTTCAAATTCTTCTCCACAGATACAACAAGTATATTCTGCTTCTTTTCCTTCAGTTAATTTAATACCAAACGCATTTATATCAGTAAAGTCTAAACTAAATACATTAAAATCGCCTAAATCTTCAGTTAAAGATTCTGCAATAGTGCGGTCAGTCATACGATCTTGATATACATCTTTGAAGCGTTCATCAGAAGTAGCTTCTGCAGAAATCTTAGGTCTTTCTTCTTCATTCTTTACGTTTAAATCATAATCTAGAACTGGAACATGATTTTTATCATATAAAACACCATTATCATAATAATAAATAATATCTTTAGGTTGTAGTAAATGAACATCATCATGATCATCTAAAGCTTTTAAAGAATAAATAGAACAGTTCGCACCATCAGCTTCAACTTCTGCTAAACGTTGTAAAATTTCAGATTTGTTACTAGCAAATACATTTTGTGGTCTAATATAGTAACGTTTAATATATCTTTTTGCTTCGGTTAAATTGCTCATTTTATTAGCTCCTTCATTTAAAGTCTCGTTGCATATAGTAGTAATTTTATCAACAATTTTAGTATTGGATTTACAATCATTGATTATTTTTTTAAGTTCTTGTTTTGAAATTTTAGTTAATACATATTCTTTTACTGCTTCTGCTATTTTAGTAAGACCAGCAACTGAGGCTAAAATTACAATAGCAATTGCAGGGACTATACTTTTACTACGTTTAAGTATTGTTACAACTGCATCTGGATCATCTTGATGTTGTTTGATAACACGCATATCTGAAGCCCAAAAATCTACTGGGTTAAGTATAATTTCGTCAGGTGTAGCTTGTGTTTGTGTAGTTGAATTACTTTGAGAAACATTTGGTTGAGTATTATTAGTTGTTGGAATATTGCTGAGTCCTGGAATTGGTCCTAGGCTTCAAACATTTTGATTTATACGTTTTTTAATTTCTGCCACTATAACAGCCCCAGCATTTACAAGATTGTTTTTAGCACAGATCAGTAAATTATCTCATAATTTTTGGTCACTAGCAGCTGCTGCATTAAAGCCTCTTGTACCGTTTTCTAAAGCTTGCATTTTTTCTAATGGAGTCATTGCTTCAGTTACTAAGCTTTCACCCATAGCTCCACCTTCACCTCCGCCAATATCACCACCAAAGTCACCTCCAGCAGATCCTGCGTCTCCGACAGATTCTCCACCACCAATAGCATCATTAGCATTATCAGCAGCATCTTCACCTGCTTCGTCTTTATTTTTATTGCAATCACAAGAACCAATATGATGATTAAACATGTGGTCGTTATACCAAGGCCAACCTGTGGTATAAGTTACTCTTGGAGTTTTTCTTTTCTTTCTTTTTTTCTTTTTCTTAGCTTCAGTTAAAGGCTCACCTTGCCAACATTCTAATACTTCACAGTCAGGATAGATTAATAAGCTATCTGTAGCTTCTCTATTAGTTGAAGTAGCATTTGTACCATTATAAGCAGCTAAATCTAAAAGAGCTTTTACTTGAGAAGTATTTGGAAGTAATACTAAATAAACTTTAGTATCTTCTTCTGCATTCATATCTTCAAGACTAGCTACTGCATCATTATAATAAGACTTTAAATCTTCTTGGTCTCCACCATAGTTTAAAACATACCCATTATCTGGACCTTGTCTATAAGCTAGAGCAAGAACTTGATCTAAATCTTCTACTAGTTCGTCTTCTCAGTTTTCGTTTATAATAAGTTTTTTCATCACTAAATTCTCCTTTACAGTATTCTTTAGTGATACTTATAGCACTGGTGAAAGGATAAGTCCAGTGCTATAAACATCATATAATTTAGCAAAAATAATGCTTCACAAAATAAAAAGAGGACTCAAAGCCCTCTTTTTTACTTTATTAGTTTTCGTTATAAAGATCTTTATCTGTAAGTTTTGGTTGAGACATATCTGGTTCGTCGAAGTCTACAAAATATTCAAATTCTTCTCTGTCTTCTTCAACTTTTTCTTCTTCTGGTTCAGCTTTAAAAATACTGATCTTTCCATTTTCTTCCTCTACTGTAACTTCTTCTTCAGTTTTAATTTCAATAGAAGAATCTTCTTTAACAGTAATTTCTAAATCTTCATTTAAAGCTTCAGCTAATCCAGATTCTTCTGGGTACTCAATATAGTTTTTATCATGAATATGAGCTTCTAGCTGTCCAATACAAACTAAATAAGCATCAACTAAACTTTGGATTAACTCTTCTACTTGTTTTGTACCTGTAAAAGATTCTTTAATAGCCTCAATATCAGCTTTTAGATATCCAACTTCTTCTCAACCTTTACTAATAAAATCAGTAAGGAAAGAAATTGGTAATTTTTCTTTAGATTCTTTCAAAACTTTCATTTTAATATTATCTCCTTATTTATCTTCGCTTATTATAATTTATATTCAAAGTTTCCACGATCACCTTTTAGATATTTTGGAGCTGTTAAACTTCTACCACTACCCCAAAGGAATCAAACGCAGCCTCTTACACGTACATGAGGTTGGTATTGCCAGTCAGTTTGACCTTCAATATCATCGTCAGATAAAACAATTACATTTGTAATTTTATTTGCTGGGTTATTAATATGAGCTAATACTTCTGGGAAACCTTGAGTACCATTTTCATACCAGCCTTGGCCTTTTGGTTTATCATGTAAATGGTTTGCAAAGAATAATACTTTAAGTTTAATTCTTTTTTGTTGTTCAAATCTAGCAATAGATGCAATGGCTTTGAGACCTTTTTTAACGTCTGAAGGTCCTCAAGAAGCTGATTGGTCAAAATATACAGCTATTACTGGGATTTCTTTTTTATCTGGATAATCTTTACCTGGAACTAAATAGTTTGTGCCAGCATAAGAAGGGTTTGGACGTCTATAAGAGTCTTCTTTATGTTTTGCAGGTTTAATTTGTGTACTAATTGCCTTAAATAAATCAGCACTGAATGATGAGAAGTCTTGTAAACTAGCTCCTTGAGTTGCTTTTATAATTTCATCTTTAGCTTTTTGTTTAGCTCTTAAAATTTCACCATCTCTAAGTTCTTTATCTTGACGGATTTGATCAATGTCCTTTTGATTATTAGTAGGGTCATTAATACGGTCAATACGAGCTTGTTTTTCGTCTTCTGTTTCATCATCAACTAATTCATCTCAAGGATCTTTATTTTCATCTTCTCCAGGTTGAGATTGTTGTTTTGATTTTTGATCACCTGGATCACCTTTGTCTTGTTTATTTTGACCATTTTGAGGGTCTTGCCCAGGTTGCTTTTGACCTTGTTGACCAGGTTGATTTTGGCCATTTTGAGGTTGTTGTCCTGGTTGGTTTTGTCCAGATTGACCTGGTTGACTTTGTCCAGGTTGATTTTGACCGGGTTGGTTTTGTCCTGGTTGATTAGGTTGAGGTTGGCCAGGCTGATTTTGACCAGGTTGTTGAGGTTGGTTTGGTTGATTTTGACCTGGTTGATTTGGTGTTGGCTCACCTGGTTGTTTAGGTTGGTTAGGTTGGTTTATTTGAGGTTCATTAGGTTGTTTTGGTTGAGGTTGAGGTCTAACTTTTACATTTTGAGGTAATTGTAATTGAGGACCATTACCTTTTCCCATTTTAGAAGGCTCAATAATAAGAGGTTGTTTTCTAGATTTTAAAATAGTTCTAAGAGCATCAACAGCACCTTTAGCACTTATATTATTAGTTAAATCAATTGCCATATATAAGCCCTCCTATATTGTAGTTAATTGACCTGAAGTAATTTGATCAATTAAATCTTGAAGGTCTGCATCAGAGAAATTTGAATTATCAAATTTAGACATAATTGCATTTCAAGCATCTGCATATTCTTGAGGTAGTCCCTTACCAGGATTACCGTTTGTTTGAATATTTTTTAATTGTTGTTTATTTTGTTCAAGTTCTTTTCTAACAAGATCAAATAATTCTTCCATTGGTTTGCCTACTCACTCAGGGCGGTCTTCGGATAAAACTAAACCTTCAATAGTTCTACCTCCAAGGCGTAAACATTTAGCTACTTTTTTATCATACTCATCATAGCCAATGTCAGAAAGTTCTCAGTCCATAGCATAGTTAGCTAATTCATGAATGTACCCTTGTTCATAAGTATTTTCAAAATCAGGGTCTATTGCTTTTAAGTGATCATAAAAACGTTGTTCATGCATTAACAAGAAGTGTAGAAGCTCATGTCTAACTACTACACTAAGTTGTTTAAATATAAGGTCATTTGTAGGGTCTGCAAAATCAGGATTAATACAAATTTCACCAGTTTCTGCACTCATAAGAGCTACCCCTACAGGGTGTCCATGCCAGAAGTCTGTTACTAATAGATCAAATTCTTTTAATCTATCTGCATAAGTACCGTAGCCTTCTGAAATTAACATTTCTATAATGCATTCTTTAATTTCTTTATCACGTCTAGTCATTTGTTCATTTGTAATCATATATTATTGCCTCCAAATAAACATTAATTAGTCTAATGATTGTTCTAATTGATCTAATGCTGCTGCAACTTCTTGAGCTGCTTTTACTGTTCTTACTGTACTTGCAGTTTTATTAAATAACATATTGCCAGTAGTAACTTTATCGGTATAAGTAGCTAAAATATTTTTAAACATTGTGATTTTAGCTTTTGAGAATCCTGAGTAATTTAATACTTGTAAGAAATGTTTCTTTGTACCATCACAACGTCTTAATACTGCATAAAAAGATCTATAGTTTAAATAGTTACCAAGTCTAGACTTATCATAGTAAATATCTCTAACATCATTTGCATCATCAAAACAGAAGCTCTTGTCAGTTAAGATTGCTTTTGCTAACTCAAATTGACCCATATATTTAACTTTACGGTCTGGTTTTAAATATTGGTTTTGTTCAATAGCAGTATAAGTTTTTGTTAAGTGAGTAAGGAAGTCTCTAATATCTGGACCTTGTTCAATAACTGCAGCATTTCTTGAAATCATAGCAGGGTCTAAGTCTTCTGCATCTTGGAAAATATCATCAGCTGGGTTAATAGAAATTACTGTAAATAAAAGATTTGGGAATTCTTTAATATTGCTAGTTTTTCCTGTTTTTGGATCTTCACTATACATTGGAAGGATGTGGTCATTAATTAATGTTAATAATGACCCTCTAACAGCTGGACCAGTTCTGTTTAATTCGTCTAAATATAAAACTGTATTAGGTTCATTTAAACCATCTCAGTACTTAGACCCAATTGGTGCTTGTGTGTATTCACCAGTCTTAGGATCAAGTTTTGGATATGGAATACCACCTACAGTTGCAATGTCTAAAGATTTAGCATCACATTCAAATAAGTTAAGATTATGTAGTCTACAGAAATCTTTTACTTTAGCTGTTTTACCAAAACCAGCTAATCCATAAATAATAACGTTTTGGAAGTTACCTTTTTCAACAAAACCGTCTTCAATGTTATCCATTGTAGTATTTAAAGAGTCTTGTAATACTTGTTCAACATCACTTAAACGACCAGTACCATAAGGATTTCTAATAATCTTAGCTAAGTTTTTAACTTGTTCAGATTCTTCTACAACAGCTTCTGCATCAACGTCTACATTTACTTCTTCTGCACCTGCTTCAATATCAGCAGCAATTTCGTCTTCAGAAGCAGTTTTTAAATTATCTACATCTTCAACTAATTTTGTATTTTGTTTAATAATTTTCATAGTTTTATTTCTCCTTATTATTTTAATAAGTCACTAAGAGCATCTGCTGCTTCTCTATATGACATAGCAGGTTTTGAATTAATTTCTGCCATAATTTCTTCCATTAAATTAACATTTTCAACTAATTCTTCTTCAGCTTCATCTTCAATAATTTCTTCATGAAGTTTACTTGCTTTAATCCAAGCTTGACCATATTGTGTATCTACTTGCACATATCCATTAGAGTCTGTAGCTACTTTTTTAACATTTAAGAAAGCAACATTTGAAGGTAAATTTGCATCACATTGAGCTTTAAAATCATTTGCAGCAGTAAGGCTATCAAAATGAAGAATACAATCATTAAAGCCTTGCCCAGAAGTGTATTTAACTCTTAATGGTGCAGATTGATTTTGTGGACTTACATGGATTCTTGGACTAGTTTTTCCTTTAGGATTAAATTCTCCTACAATACAATACATAAATGGAACACTTAAAATATCTTTACTTGTTCCAACAACACCACCTGCATTACTTCTATATAAAGTATGTCCAGCACCTGCAGATCCACCTGTAGAAGTAGCTCTTGGTGCTTTAGGGGTAGTAGTAGCAGTATTTGTAGTTGCTTTTGGTGTAGGCACTTTAACAGGAGTTGGTTCTTGAGAAATAAAACATTCAAAGTCCCATAAAGCTTTACCAAAAACAGATTGTTTAAAATAGTCTAATTCAAATGAAGTATACTTACGGTCGTCCCAGAAAATTTCTTGTTTAGCACAAACATTCGCAAATACTTTTGCTAGGAAGCCTTTTTTTACTTTATAGGTATTATTGGTATTTCCAACTATATTATAGTAGTATACATCACTTAGATTTTCAAAATGATGTTCTAAAGTTTTATCTTTATCAAAAAGTCTGTCTACTATTGCTTGATAAATTGCTTTACAGCCTATAACTACATCTGCTTCACGCCAGTTGGTAGCAACATACTCAGATTTGTCAGTTCTAATACATGGGAAAAATACAGTTTTTAACCATTTATTTCCTAATACTAGTTCTTCAGGTGTTAAATATGATTTTGCCATATTAATATATTCTCCTTTAGTCTAAATTTTTTCAGATCATTTAATTTAGCAATTATTTTTACTAAATTAAACTAATTTACATTTATTAAGCCTCTACATTGTGGATATTTACTACATCCATAGAATAGCTTACCAAATCTACTTCGTCTAATTACCATTGGTGCTCCACAAACAGGACAAATTTTTTCTTCATGTTGGGCTGCAGCACTACTTACTTCAGGACTTGTTTTAATTGTATTTTCTAAAGTATTATAAAATTCATTTAAGAAGTCTAATTTCTTCTTTTTACCGGAAGCAATCAAGTCAAGTTCTTTTTCCATATTACTTGTATATTCTAAGTTAATAATATTACTAAAAGATCTATCTAAGAAGCCTGCAAGTTGAATGCCTCTCTCAGACGGAACAATAGATTTTCCTTCTAATTCAGCATAACCTCTAGTTGGACTTAAAACTGTTTCTACAATAGAAGCATAAGTTGAAGGTCTACCTAAACCACGTTTTTGAAGTTCTTTAATTAAAGTTGCTTCAGTATATCTTGGAGCAGGTTTTGTTTCCTTTTTAACATCTTCTAATTTACATTTAGAAAGTTTTTCACCAAGTTTGAAAGTTTCTTTTACTGGGCCTTCTTCTTCAACATCTTCATCTTTATAAGAGTAGATTTCTCTATAACCTGGTTTTGTAACTTCATTAGATACTAAAATAAATTTTTCATCATTATTATTAATTAAATATTGAGTTTCAGAAATTTTTGCATTTGGCATTGCTGCTGCAATAGTACGTTGCCAAATTAACTTATAAACTTTTGCATTTAAAATATTTGCATCAACTGTTGAATAATTATCTGGAGTTAAGCTTGGATCAGTTACACGTAAACATTCGTGACCTTCTTGCCCATTTTCTTGCTTTTTACCAACTCTTGGTTTTGTATAAGTAGATTTACCATAAGTTCCTTCAATATAACTTTTTAAAGTTGGAATAAACTCATCAGCGAATGAAGTATCATCTGTTCTCATGTAGGTAATTCTACCAGCTTCGAATAATTTTTGTGCAATAGACATTGCGTCTTTAACTTTTAAGTTTAATTTACTTGCAGCTTCTTGTTGGAATGTTGCAGTACAGAATGGAGGTTTTGGTGATTCCTCTTTTTCTTTCATTTTAATGTCTTCAACCACATAATCAGAAATACAATTCTTTTTAATTTTATCTACTTCTTTTTGAGTCTTTAGATGGTCTACATTTCCAATAGTTGGGTTTCCAGCATATTTAGCTCTAAATTTAGTGCCTTTTTTCTCAAAATGTAAATATAAATCAAAATAAGTCTCAGGTTTAAAATTTTGAATTTCAAGCTCTCTATCAACGACTAGTTTTAAACCGACAGACTGAACACGACCGACTGATTTAGCTCCTACATAAGTTTTTGCAATTGGGCTTAATCTAAATCCAATCATCTTATCTAAAGTCATTCTTGTTAAGCCTGCTTCAATTAAATCTTCTTCTAGCGGAATTGGATTTTCTAGAGCATGAACAACAGCTTTAGGGGTGATTTCATGGGTTGTAATACGTCTATATTTAGTCTTTGGAATCTTTAAAAACTTAATTAAGCTCCATGAAATAACAGATCCTTCTCTATCGGGGTCGGTAAAAAGATAA
>JAEIGA010015847.1_pt1 | contig 11473 bp, 14 predicted proteins | sample 9270691 | NCBI WGS metagenome assembly JAEIGA01 (sample SAMN17057246, study PRJNA624740) | gut metagenome | biome: biome; isolation source: fecal sample | host: Bos grunniens | place: China: Xizang | collected 2019
AAAAAATGGCAAAAAAGAAATTTGAAGAACCCAAAAAGAAAGCACCGGATAAAGCACGCATTATCCGTGTTAATAAAATAGGTAATGTATATTCATATGAATACACAGAAAAACAGGAGGAAAAGAACAAATGACAATAGCACAGATCAAAAATCTAATTAACGCAACACTTGCAACAATGGGTCATGAGGTTGGTTCAGTTGATGATTTTTCATGGGAAGACACCGGAACAACCCTTGCAAACATGACGGCCGCAGACTATGCAACATATCTAAATAAATTCGCACTTGGTGTGATCCGTACAGAGTTTGATAGTCGTGTATGGGAAAGAACGTTGGATATCATGACTGATACTCAGACATACAACGGTATCAAACAGTACATCAAAGCTGCCCCGCTTACGGCTGACGATGTATCAATCGTGGCACTGATCAACGGCGTTGATTACAACGACCGCATATACAAAGACCTTGCAACCGACAATATATTGTATTGCAAAGACTTTGGTTTTCAATTCTCATGGTGTGTACCACAGGCTGAGCTTGCAATGCTTTTTTCAAACGAGGAAACCGCAAGCAACTATGTCGCAATGATCAACGCAACCGTGGCAACTTCATTTAACCGCGCTAAGTGGGTAACACAGTTGTCATTGCTTGTAGGCCTTATGGTACAGGCCAATACAAACGGTCAAGTCGTGCATCTTGTAACAGAGTACAACGCCGTACACACAACACCCGTGACAACGGCAACATGTATGGAAAGCGACGACTTCAAACGTTGGTGTCTTGAAACAGTTGCCAATCTGGGCGAGTATGTCCGCGATATTTCAAAGAAATATAACGACGGACAGATTCTCACATTTTCATCAAGTGACGATATGAGAAAGACGTTCTTAACCAGCTTTGCAAATGCGCTGAAAAACGTTTCACCACTTTACAGTGTAGAACAGGCACTCCCTATCGGACGTTATACAACCGTAAACGCTTGGCAGGATAACACAAATAATAAGTTACTTCCGACCATTTCGGATTGCGGCACAATCGTTGACAATACCGATCCACTTAACCCCGTCACAATCTCCGATGTTGTCGGTATCATATATGATATATGGGCGGTCGGTCTTACGACAAAGGTCGAAAAGGTAACAAGCGACTATGTACCAAAGGGTGACTTCACTAAATTCTTTGGTTCGTTCGTTGGTCAGGGCTTTATAAACACACGTAATAATGCCCTCATTCTTTGCCTTGACTGATGTCTTGACAAAGGATTAAATAATTCTCCCAAATGCCCCGCAAGATGCGGGGCGTTTGCTTATGAGGTGTAAAATATGAAATATTCAAACTATCACAATATGAAAACAAAAGAACGAAACACGATAAAATTTAGTGATCATCAAACAGGACTTGGAGAACTTGCGGCAAATCGTTTTGTTTGGAAAAACTGCGAAAACTTACTCCCGCCCGTTGCAGGCTCTTCGTGGTGGGAATATCGCCTGTTAAAATACGGCGCAGGTTGTATCGTTAACATTGACGGTGAATTAACACTTGCGCCGTGTACAATGGGCGGTGGCTTAGATAAACGGTTTGGAACGTCGAAACGTGTTATATATTACTCAAACGGTGGTGTTGCGGGTAATATAGCAATTGAAGATACTGTTGTATGTCTAAACAACAGTAAATTTTACCCAACATATACCACTATAAACCGTTACGCGTCAATGTTAGCCGAAACGGATACATCAATCGAGATCATGACGGCATTTAGCCGTTTGATACCTATACCAGTGGCAGAAACCGACACGCAAAAGGCAGAACTTGAAAAAGCGATAGACCAGATTTTAGACGGTAAACCGTCAATCATAAAATCATCACAGTTAAAAGGTGTCGAACAAGTGCCGCTACTTGATCCCGATCAAATACGCTATATGGAGTGTTTAAGTCGTTTACATGATGAGTTGCAAAAACGGGCATGTTCCGAACTAGGTATATCAATCACGGCAAAAGACAAGGGCGCACAACTTTCAATCGAAGAACTGGACAGTTACGGACAGTATGACGCTATGAAATTGTATATCCCTTATCAACTCCGCAAAGAATTTTGTCAAAAGGTTAACGAAAAATACGGCCTTGATATTGACGTTGAATTGAACCCCGTATTCGATAATTTGAACAATGGTGTTAATAAGTCAAAAGAGGAAATGTTAAACGATGATATAACACCGGACGACGAACCGCAGGATGGACCCGCAGAAAGTGAGGTAAAAAATGGCGCTGAAATGGTCAAAAATAATTGATTTACGCGACGCTTTCCCCAATAATATATTTAAGTTCACCACATCATACACCAAAACACTTGAAGACGGCACAACAAAGACGTTCACATACAATATAGATATACCGGACATGTTCGCCAAAATATATTGTGGTGATAAAAAGGTGTCTAAGGTGTTAAAGAAAATGTATGATGATGATAGCGTACATTTTATCACGTCAGGACTTCCGGCGGTTGTTTCAACCGTTGCCGAAAACTTCCAATATCAGATTGGCGCAATAATTGACAGTAACACATTATATTTCAATCCTCTTTGGAACGTTGACGGAACGGAAAAAGTCACCGAAGACCGCGCAAAGCGTGAAAGAAACGTGACAAACGATTACGGCAATAACACTCCGTATACATTGTCTATTCAGTACGGCAAAGACACAAATACAGCTAAATATGGCAATAACGCTACATACACGGAAACGCTCCAATATGGCGAAACAACCGACACACACAAAACAAACCCGTTCAACGATTCAACCACGGATTATACAACCGATAAAGATATCGGCGCATCACATACCGATACAACCACATACAACCCACATACGGACGTTAACGAACGGGATCAGCACACAGACACAACCACATACAACCCGCATACAGATAAAGAAAAGGTGGCAGATGATGCATTTAAGGACGTTATCACAACAGAAAGACACGGCAATATTGGCGTGACTAAATCCACCGAACTACTCCGTGATGCGCGGGAACTTCCTACAGAAATGTATGCACCGATACTTGATTTTATGATGAAATATTTGTCAAGGGGGTATTGATCATGCCGTCAAATATGAAAGTTACATTATTTAATAATACCAGCGACGAAAAAGTTGTTGGAAAAAATCTTGCAAAGGTCGCAGAACTGACAGAAGTACGCTGGAAAGAAAACACGGATATATTAAACCCAACAATCACATTTCACAAGTTCACCGACGAAGACGGACACCAAGTTTGGAAACAATTTAATTACATCATGTTGGAGTGGTCAGGACTTCCGACACGATATTATTTTGTTGATAAAATGTCAATGAATAAGGGCGGTATTATTGAAATTACATGCAGGGTTGACGTCCGGCAAACATGGCGTAAACAGATGCGCACTAAAAAATTTTTGGTCGCACGTCAAGAAAATGTGCACAATAAATATATCGCTGATAATCGTATCGTGTTGACTGATGCGCGGCAGATTGAAACCGTCACATTTGCCCAGCAAGTAGGCACAACGGGTGGTAGTATCATTTTAACGGTCAGCGGTTAAAGGGGGTAAATAATGGCTAATTATACTGTTTTAGGTACACATGCGGACCAGTATTCTATATATCAAGTTGATATTACATTGACAGGAGAAACGGACGAGCCGGTATTAGCGGTATATACAGGCGCACAGTATCAACTATATCTTAATGGTAATCAAGCCGTTAATGGCTCAATATATTATCATAGGGATATTGGCGACTTTACCGATACGATAAATTCGTTTATGTGGAATTATGATAGTACATATGATATATCGGTATACGCTATTCCTCTATCTGTAACAACACCCTTGACGGGTGGAGATATTCCATATTTACCCGAAGTGGCGACACAAGCCGAGGCAAGGCAAGCCGTGCGCGATTATTACGATACACCCACCGCGCCATATATGGACATTGACGTTTATACACAGCCACCAATTGTTTCGGTCTTGTGGGATAATCTGTCTAATATACCCGCTGGCATGTATCCGTCAAGTTATTATGTCAGATTGAAATTTTACGATATACACGACACAAACCCACCCTATACAAGTTATCCGGATTATACAATTGCCCTTTGTCCGTATTCAAACAAAAAATATGAGGCAGACTGGCGCGATATGTTAAACGGTATCCCGTCTATACCGCGTGAACTTGTTTATGCTTTGGGTACGTTTGATATTAAAGTGCAATTGGGATATATTGACCCCGATTATACATACGATCCCGATAGGCTAGTTGTTGTTAACGAAAGTATATTTGAGATTACAATGTCAGACGGTGGCGTTGTGATTATTGATTCGGGCGACGGTAACACGTTGACACCATATCCCGACACAAGCCCCGAAACCGACGACACATATGACGACGATACAAGTAGTATCGCAACCGAAGACAACGGACTTGATTTATCAATTGATAACCTTTTGACGTCATCTTATAAAGTCACAGAGGGTCAATTACAGTCAATCGGTGCTGATCTCTGGGCGAACAATTGGCAGGGGTCGTTATACGAAAATCAGGTATCACCGATTGAAAATATAATATCATGTAAACGTATACCGTTTGACGTGGCGACTGCGGCAACTCCTACCAATATATATTTAGGAAACCATGATACAGGCGTACAGGGATACAGAACACAGGCAACACACGTTTTAGATTGTGGCACTATTACAATACCCGATTACTGCGGCAACTTCTTAGATTTTACCAATAATATATCTATCTATTTGCCGTATTGCGGTATTCATAGCATACCGACGTCGTTATGTTATAAACAGACAAAAGATTCGGATCAATTGCCCGTTTTAAGTGGTAACACGCTAGGCGTTAAATATTACTATGATATTTTATACGGTACGTGTGCGGCGGTTCTTTCCATGAACGGGGCAACCTTTGCCGTGTTCAATGGTAATTGTGGCGTTGATATACCTATGTCGCAGAGTAGCCGTGCAAGCGCACAATTGGCAATGGATAAAGCCGGCGACAATATGGCTTTGGGTGTAACTACAACTTTAGTAAATGCGGGTTTGTCCGCAGGCGTGCAGGCCATGACGGGAAACGCTTTGGGCGCGGCAATGACTGCGGCGCATGCGGCCGTTAATGTTGCACAACAAAAAGCCGCTTATGATATAGAAAAGTCACATCAGCAGTTACACTATACAACGTCGGGCGGTTTTTCGTCACAAGTTGCATCTTATCTCCCGTCATCTATTGTGTTATTTATTGACCATGCACGATATCTTGAACCAAAAATGTATAAGCATGAGAACGGCTACCCGTGCAACTTATCGCTTGTGCTGGGTAACTTAGAGGGATACACAGAACTAGACGGCTCAATTGAGATCAGTGGTATAGATTGTTTGGAAGAGGAGCGCGCATTACTCAAACAGGCATTTTGTGAGGGATTTTACATGCAAGCCGATCCGGACCCGTCATTACCATAATAAAAAAACCGTGGCATTGCCACGGTCTTTTTAACATTTCGTAAATTTCGGTCTATCCTTTCATATTATTGTGTAAATGGTGAATTGTTACATGGTGTTCATTCAAACGGACATATCGCAGTCGCAAATATTTTGATATTTGTGTATGTCTGCTTTTTGGTTTCGTTGTATTCAACCGTCATAGAACCCTTAACATAGATCTTGTCGTTAATTTCTCCGGTCAATTCGTCATCACTCAAAAGCTGGTTGTCAGTATCCTTTGTGATAATGACCGTTATTGGCGTTGACGGCTTGTAATCCCCGTCTTTGTCTTTGCCATTTGACAATGAACAACGTACAAGTATACAGTTTTTCTTTTCCTCTGAATCAAACGCATACAAGGAAAATTCTACTACGTTGATAGGTTTCTTTGTTTCTTTTTCTGCTGCTTTCTTTTTCATATTTAATTCTCCGTTTCTCCCCGTTCTTTGGTCGTTGGGTCAACCATGTTCGATTGTTTCTTTAGTTTAACATAAGACATTTGTCTTTGTCAATACCATTTTATATTGTTTGATGCAAGAAAATCATCAAAAAGCAACCCGATCTCATTTGTTGATACACAGATGCGGTTTTCGTGTGCCGCAACGATCAATCCATTACACCATAAGTGATTGAATGATATTTCATGTGATGCCACAGGATTATTTGTTATAACAAACCCGCGCCCGTCCGGTATGAATGAACACTTTGTAACAAGGTACACGGGTCGTTTGTCTTCCAACTCTACAAAATAAACCGTTATATACTTGTCACGGTGTTTTATGTAGTATATCGGCTCTTGTGATATTGGCTTTTCCATTAAGTGCCTATACTCCCGCCCTTGCCATGCTTGCAATCCTGTAAAGTTAGCAAATTTTTTATTGTTGATACCAAAAAAACGTATGGTTTTATTTAGTAGGTTCTTGCGCTTTTCTTTTGAAAGTCGGATCAGTTCAATATAAAAGGTTGTACCCAACGTTGATTTTATGTTCTTCTTGTCGCCGAACTCCATAAAAGAAACGTCTTCCGTTATTGCGAAGTCTTCAAAAATTACACTATACGGATTTATCGTATTTGATAACGCTATAACGTGCGCATTAGCATTTGACCTTGTAAACGTTGATATATTGTTCATCATTTCAGATACAACAGGACTTGCGAAACGGTTCGTATCTAAAAATTCGTCCCATATTATAAACCATGCCGTAGGCAGATTGACGGTTGATTTATAGTTTTTCCAATTTTCGCAACTTGTAACATAACATATAGGTGTCGTGTCCTTTTTCTCAATATCTCCGGTCAACCCGTGACGGAACGCAAGATAGAATTTACGTTCACGGTTTATATATACAATATCATTCCATTCGTCGCCAAATATTATCGGTATATATCCGCAATTTTTGATTGTTTCATAAAGGTTTGACACGTTCGCCAGCGTTATTTGTTGGGTGTCGTTTCTATTATAAACTGTCAATATGCCGTACAGTTTGAACAGGATCAAACCATACAAAAGGGCGTTTGTGGTCTTTCCGTCGTTACGGGTTGAAAGATACATACTATAATCATTTGTCAAAAGCTGGTTCAAGTCTATAATATCGTATTGCTCAGGGCACTTTAGGGCGTGCCACTCCTTGCGTATTGCGTTTGTATCATATACTCCTATTTGCATTTGTTGTTTTCTCCTTTTAATTTTTTTATGATCCCGTCAAAATCCACTTGCAGTTCATACGGATTCTTTTTTAAAAATATTTCAGCGGAGCACTTATCACGTATCCACTGTTTTTTCTTTTCAAAATTGCGCGGCTCAGGTGCTATTATATCGTCAATAGCTTGTTTATATATAGCAACGACTAAATCTGTATATTCGCTACCGGATTGCGTATATAAGGTAGTAAACCCCGTGCCCAGCGTTGAAGTGTCAAAATTACTCCTAAACGGTTTGTGTTTGTTCATTTTATTCAGTCTCCCATTTTATCAATTCTTGTTCATTACATACCACTTCGGACAGTTCTTTTGTTGTGTCCATGATGACGCAACCGCCAGCGGTTTTAATGCCCATATAATCACGCAACTCGTGCACATGGTATACCGCGCGTGTGCCACCGTTTTTTGAAAATATAAACCCGTCGCGTAAATTGCTAAGTTCTTTTAATTCCTCTTCACGGCTTACACCGTCCGTGTATCTCGGAACACCCGCAACCGTAATTTGCATTTGTCCGTTATCTGTCACATATCCATAGCATTTTGAGTGTAACGCCTTGAACTCTGTAATGTTTTCGTTTTCGTCATCAAAATAATTGAAATATTTTGTCTTGCCGTCGTATTCGATAAAGAAACCGTTTTCTTTTGATCTTTGTTGGAGTTGCTTATTCCATTCAGCCAATGCTTTTTGATTTTCGGGTGTCTTTATATAGAAACAACTGTCCGTATCGCAATACAAAAAGTTCTTTTGTCCTATGGTTTTTATAGCTTGCCATAATTCAAGACGTGCCGCGCTGGTAGTTCTGACCCCCCATTGATAAGCTAAACAATTACCACGTGTTTTATAATATTCATTTAATCCCTCGTCTATGTCTTTGTGGTCAATGTTCCAGGTTCCGTCCGGTTGTGGTTGTATATCATCACGTATCAACCTTGTGTACATACAACCAAAGATACCATTAAGAAGACCTTTTGACAGTAATAAATTTATGGAGTCTTCTAATGATTTTGTCAATTTGTACATTGCTTTTAACTCGTTTTTTCGTTTGTAAAAGTGTTTAACAGTGTCTGTTATATAATCGGGTAGCGGTTCGAGTTTGTAGGCGTCGCACGCTATTACTTGCATCTTGAAATCATATTGTTCTATAAAAATCTTGTAATCGTCCGAAGTAAAACATGTTCGCACACAGCCACCGGATATTTTAACAATCTTTCCGTTAACATGTAAAATATCCGTTGCTTTGCTTTCAGGGATAACTTTGCTTATCTTCATAAAAGGCTCGGTGATACCGTCTTTAATGTGTAAATCTCTTATAATAACGTCCATGATAAGCCAATAATCATTTTCAAGATACCATTTAATTTTTGACTTTAACACGGGGCGGCGTTTATTGATATTGTTTTCTGCATCGTATATCGTTATCGGTTGTGTTGGATATTTTTCGCACACTTGTTGCGTCGGGTAATGACTGTCAAAGTCATTGTGCCCTATATCGGCGGTTATTATACGGCCTATAACGTGTCGCCCTACTTCCGACATTCCACCGGCACTTGCACGCAATAATCGGAGATATTGTTCTTTGTTTGGTTTCGTGTGCTGGAAATAGTTATAATATTTTTTGAAATTTTTGTTATACGCTTTTTTGAATATACGCCGCACGTATCCGGTACTTGTTAAAGGTATGTTTGTGTAATTATATCCTGTTAATTCACATTCTTTATAAAAGCATTCACGCAGGGATACAATGTCATAATTCATATAAACATATTGTTCTTTTAGTAAAGGTTCGTCGGGTGTGTGACGCTCTTTATAATCTATCATACCGACACGCTTTTTTTGTTTTATACCTAAATCTTTTCCCCATTTTTCAAGTGATCTATTAGCCAAACGATACGAACACCGGAACTCTAAACCCGCGTTGTGGCATTGTATGACAAATGGTTTATTCGGTGACAGTGCTAAACACTTCAACTCGGGGTCAATTTCAAACAACATAAACCACATATATGACGCATCATATGGTAGATTATGGACATATACCGTTAATATACGATCATTGCTACAGTCATAAGCGTTTAACACAGTCTTTAACAACTCGTAAAACTCTAATATACTTCTACCATAATATACACGGTTGCCGATACCAAACGCCCAGAGATACACCCATGTGTCAAATACGTGTTCTATGCCGAACTCTATTTCACTATCGTTGCTGGTTTCGGAATCGTAAAAGCACGGTTCAATATATGTTATTGTTCCTCGTTCTTTGCCCTTGTAAACGTTTTGTTCCTTTAACGGTAAAGGTTCAAACTTTCTCCAATGATACATAACTACCACCTATAAGCCAATTCATTTGATACATTCAACAAATAATCATCTCCGTCTTCCGTGTGTTTCTTAATATTTTTTAACAATTCGCGGAAGTCTTCCGGTGTTAATGTGTGATACGGGGCGTATTCGATTAGAATGTCCTGTACTTGTTGTTTTGTGAGATATCCCCGCGCGGCCTGTTCATATGCTTTGTGTTCGTCCATGAGTGTTTGTATATCGTCCGGCGGCAACTCTGCTTTTGTTATGCTTTCAAGAAAATTTGTGTCACGGTCTTTTTTTGCTTGATAATATATCTTTATTGCGTCGGTGTAAAATTGGTTTTGTACTTCCTTAAATAGTGCGTTTTCGTAAAGGTTTGCAATCTCACGGGCAGACTGTACGCGTTTATCTATGCCCATTTCTTCAAGTCGTTTATTAAAAGAATCAACCATTTTTCTATTGGTGGCACGTGTGCCCGTTACCGTGCTTGTTTTGGCTTTTCTGTAGTTTGTGACTTCATGTCGCACTTGTGCGATTTTTTCGGCGCTCATTTTGGAGATATTGGCTTTGAATCGCAAATGTCCGTGACGGTCTTTATATAGCCAATTTGCACCGGCCTCATGTTGTGCCTCTAAATATCTATAGGCGGCAGAACTTGACGCAAGCCCTGACTTTTCTAAGCGGTCTATGCGTTTATTTTGTGTTGCTATTGCGCGCCGCAAGTCTGAGCGTTCACGTTTGGTCATTGCTTCGTATGACTTAGGCTTATCACTGTTTCTTACCATTGTTTTACTCCTTGTAATATTCTTTGTAATCTTCCTCAACCCATGACGTATACACGTCTGGATCTTCTTCAAGTTCAAGTGATGCGTTTAAGGCATCGTTAAAGTTTGTATAAAATTGGTCGGTTGTTAATACGTTGCGTGCGTCTTCACGCAAGCAGAATTTTACGGTATAGTATCTCATTTATTCCTCACTTTCTATCAACTTTCGTACATGGCTAGCCTTAAATGATGTGTGATCGATGTAATAATATGACGGTTTACGGTAATTGTACTTTTCAGAAAACACATCTACATAATGAAGTCGTCCGTATAATACTTCTTTACTATTTTTAAGGAACACAAAAACTCTTTTTCCAACATATTGTGTCAACTCTGCTTTTGTCATAACTATACACCTTTTTTCTACTTATTATTACTTTTCTTAATTGATAACATTACATGCAACATATTTTTGGCAGTTGATCGTGATACATCAAATTGTTGTACAAGGAAATCAATCCATTCTTTATTTGTCATTTTGCGGACTGTCATTTCATATATATTGCACATCATGTCGTATTGTTCTTGATTGGTCATACTATGCGCCTCCTTTCTCGCGATATAATCCAATCTTGATACATATTTGATTCAATTTCAAGTAATAAAGCGCTTTCTATTACATCGGCGTCCTCTAATGTAATATCTTTAAATATCCTCGTTTTATATACAGGATAGTTGATACAATATTCAAACTTGATTGTGATTTTTTCTTTCATGGTTTAACCCTCACTTTCTCCCCGTGTCGCCGATAGGCCAGCGCGTTGTAATTTAATATAACTCTACGTTATTATAAACCCATGTTTTATCGAGTTTGAGTAGTTGAGTATTAAATTCATTTATAGCATCTTCCCACGCACTTATAAAATCTTTTGTACTACTGAATAATAATGTTTTTCTCTCTTGTGTTTGCACATTTACAAATGTTGTCCTAAAGCAATATATCATATTCCCTCATTTCTCCGGCTGATCCCGTCGGCGGTTCGTTTGTTTGATGATGTAATAATAACATAATACGTTTGGTAAGTGTGCACAAAGTTATGTTATTTTTTTTGTGCAAGTGTGACATATTATATTTTGTATTACAATGAGTATGACATAATATATGTA
>JAEIGA010015848.1_pt1 | contig 11473 bp, 9 predicted proteins | sample 9270691 | NCBI WGS metagenome assembly JAEIGA01 (sample SAMN17057246, study PRJNA624740) | gut metagenome | biome: biome; isolation source: fecal sample | host: Bos grunniens | place: China: Xizang | collected 2019
TAATTATAATTTTGACCCATAAATCAACTTCTGATTTTAATCGTTAAGAGATGGATACTACAAAGTACTTTCCAAGCGTAGAGGCCATTGACAAAGCCGCTGAGGTTCTCACAGAGATCCTTGAGCCTACGCCGTTCATGAAGAACAACAACCTCTCTGACGTCTATGACGCCAATGTCTTTCTCAAGAGAGAGGATCTGCAGATGGTAAGATCTTATAAGATCCGAGGAGCATTCAACAAGATAAGGACACTCGAGCCGGAGTATCTCGAAAAAGGTATCGTCTGCGCCAGCGCGGGAAACCACGCACAGGGCGTGGCGTTCTCATGCAACAAGCTTCAGATCATGGGTTCTATCTTCATGCCTACCACAACTCCTAAGCAGAAGATCGAGCAGGTGAGAATGTTCGGCAAGGAGTTCATCGAGATCGTCCTTACAGGCGACACATTCGATGCCGCTAACTCTGCCGCCATCGCATATGCACAGGAGACAGGCAAGACATTCATCCCTCCATTCGATGATCCTAAGGTGATGGAAGGCCAGGGAACCATCGGAAAGGAAATCCTCAGCCAGACAAAGGTACATCTCGACTACATCTTCGTTCCTATCGGAGGTGGCGGACTCGCATCCGGACTCGGTGCGTATTTCAAGCAGATGCACCCTGAGACAAAGATCATCGGAGTAGAGCCAGGTGGAGCGCCATGCATGAAGGCTGCCATCGAGGCCGGAGAAACAGTGAGACTTGAGCACATCGACAAGTTCGTTGATGGAGCTGCCGTACAGAAAGCCGGAGCACTCACATACGAAGTCTGCAAGGAAGTACTCGACGACATCGTGGTAGTGCCGGAGGGTGCTGTCTGCACGACAATCATCCAGATGTACAACAAGAGTGCAATCGTGGTAGAGCCTGCCGGAGCATTGGCTGCTGCAGCACTTCGTTTTTATGCCGACAAGATCAAGGGCAAGAACGTAGCCTGCGTAGTCAGCGGAAGCAACAACGACATCACCAGAATGGAAGAGATCCGCGAGAAGTCACTTCTCTATGAAGGTCTCAAGCACTATTTCATCGTGAACTTCCCTCAGAAGTCCGGAGAGATCCTCTCATTCATCAGAGATGTGATCGGACCATCTGACGACCTCGTATATATCCAGTACATCAAGAAGACCAACAAGAATTTCGGTCCTGCACTCATCGGTATCGAGCTTGCAGCGAAGGAGGACTTCAAGACCCTCACAGAAAGGATGGACAAGCACGGAATATCATACGAATACATCAACGAGAACAATAAATTATTCGAAATACTAATCTGATAACATTATGGCTAATATTGATTGGAGCAAACTCACATTCTCCTACACAAAAACCAACACTATTCTCAAGGCTGAGTTCAAGGACGGCGCATGGACACCGGTTGCAAGCCTTACTGAGGACTACCTGCACTTCAGCGCATATGCTGGCGCACTTCACTATGCAATCGAGTGCTTCGAGGGTCTCAAGGCTTTCAGAGGCAAGGACGGCAGAATCAGAATGTTCAGACCTGAAGAGAACGCAAAGCGTCTCCAGAGATCTGCAAAGTATCTCGGAATCGAGGCACCTTCAACAGAGCTCTTCATCGAGATGTGCGAGCGCTGTATCAAGGAGAACGAGGAGTTCCTCCCACCTTACGAGGCAACAGGAGCCTCACTCTACCTCCGCCCTACACTAATCGGATCTAACCCTCAGCTCGGTGTACAGTCATCAAAGGAATCTACATTCATGGTTCTCTGCTCGCCGGTAGGAGCTTATGTAGGTGGCGCACTTGATGCAGTTGACTGCGTTATTGCAAGAAACTATGACCGTGCTGCACCTAACGGTTCAGGTTCATTCAAGGTTGGCGGTAACTACGCTTGCTCACTCTACTCTCTCAATGTAGCGCATGCACAGGGATACAAGGCAGTGCTTTACCTCGACCCATCAACAAAGACAAAGATCGACGAGTTCAACTCATCTAACTTCTTTGCAATCAAGGACAACAGATACATCACTCCTAAGTCTGACTCTATCCTTCCTTCAATCACCAACATGTCTCTCGAGACTGTTGCCGCTCACCTCGGAATGGAGGTTGAGAGACGTGAGGTCCTCGTTGACGAGCTCAGCACATTCGAGGAGGTTGGAGAGTGCGGTACTGCAGTGGTCATCACACCTGTACACAAGCTTGTTGACAAGCCGTTCCTCGAGTCTACTGAGGAGACCGTATACACTTACGGTGACGGAAAGTGCGGTCCTAAGTCCCTCAGACTCTACAACTTCATCACTCAGCTCCAGAAGGGTGACATCGAGGATCCGTTCGGATGGGTTCACTTTGTAGAGTAAGACATTTTTAACATAAATGGCAATTCAGAATAATGTGATGGTTGTTCGACACAGGTTGTTGAACAGACTCATAGAACTTTGGAACTCAGGGCAACTTGTCGAGCAGATCGACAGGTTGCCCCTTGAGTTCAGTCCACGCAAGGCAAACGTACTTGGACGCTGCTGCGTTCATAAGGAAAGGGCTGTATGGAAATACAAGTCGCTTCCGCTTCTTGGATTCGACATGTACGATGAGACTGATGAACTCACTCCTCTATCGGAATACGCAGCTCAGGCGCTTGCAAGAACCACTGTCAAGAAAAACCTGATGTGCGTGGTGGACGAGGCATGTTCGTCATGCGTACGCATAAACTATGATATCACAAACCTTTGCAAGGGCTGTGTTGCCCGATCATGTGCCGCCGCCTGTCCCAAGAATGCCATCAGTTTCAGCAAAAAGACAAGTCAGGCTTCAATCAATCATGACCTGTGCGTAAGCTGCGGCAAATGCTTTGAGAGTTGTCCTTTCCACGCAATTGTATATATACCGATCCCTTGCGAGGAGTCATGTCCGGTTGGAGCAATCAGCAAAGACGAGTACGGTGTTGAGCACATCGACGAATCAAAGTGCATCTACTGTGGCAAGTGCATGAACAGCTGTCCTTTCGGAGCCATCTTCGAGATATCACAGATATTCGATATCCTGGAGTCTATCCGCAGAGGAGAGAAGGTGGTTGCCATGGTTGCCCCTGCTGTCCTTTCACAGTATGACGCTCCGAAGGAACAGGTTTATGGAGCGATCAAGGCAGTGGGTTTCAGCGAAATCGTTGAAGTAGCCCAAGGCGCCATGATCACAACCGAGAAAGAAACCGAGGAGTTCAAGGAAAGAATGGCGAGCGGTGAACCGTTCATGACCACTTCATGTTGCCCTGCGTACGTTGAAATGGCCGAAAAGCATGTTCCTGGACTTCAGAAATACATCTCGACCACCAAGTCTCCTATGTATTACACAGCAGAGATTGCGAAGGAAAAATATCCTGATGCAAAGCTCGTATTCATAGGCCCATGTATCGCAAAGCGCAAGGAGGCCCGCAAGCATGGCAACATCGACTATGTCATGAACTTTGAGGAACTCAATGCCGCATTTGAGGGAATGGGCATAAAGATGAGTGAGGATCAGGTGTATAATGTCGAATACATCGCAGACCGCGAGGCTCATGGCTTTGCACAGACAGGCGGCGTGACTGCTGCTGTTGCCGCAATGGCCGGTGAGGGATTTGACTTTACAAGCCTCAAGATAGCACCTCTCAACAAGAAGAACATCGCTATGATGAAAGTCTATGCAAAGATGCCGGCACAGTGTCCGGCACAGTTCATAGAGGTGATGGCATGCGAAGGAGGATGTATTTCCGGCCCGAGCACCCATAGCAGCTACGATGTAGGAAAGCGTCTCTTCAACAAAGAACTGCTCAACCACTAGGAAAGATGAAAAGTATTGCAGACCGTCTGATACAAACAGGTCGTCTTGAGGCTTTCGAATATCGTAGCCTTATATACGGGTGTGATGATCAGACGCTTGCATATCTACAAGAAAATGCTGTCCGGACTGCTGTCGAGCAGTTCGGACATAGTATTTATGTGCGTGGATTGATAGAGATCAGCAGTTACTGCAGGAACAACTGCCTCTACTGCGGACTCAGACGAGACAACATCCATGCTTCAAGATACAGACTCACAGACTCTCAGATACTTGAATGCTGTCGCAAAGGCTACGCAGCAGGCCTTAGGACATTTGTGCTGCAGGGTGGTGAAGATCCGGCCTTTGATGAGAAGCGCCTGACAGGACTGACAAAAGACATCAAGGCTGAATTCCCGGATGTCGCTCTCACCATCTCGTTAGGAGAGATGAGCACAGATGTATATATGTCTCTTAGACAAGCCGGAGCAGACAGATACCTCCTCAGACACGAAGCGGCAGACAGATCTTTATACGAGAGACTGCATCCTTCAGAGATGTCGTGGAGCAACAGGCGCAGATGTATCGCCGATCTTAAAGAACTGGGGTATCAGACCGGAATAGGAATGATGGTTGGGGCACCTGGACAAACCGCCGATTCCCTTGTGGAAGACCTCTTGTTCATGCAGGAGATCAATCCTGAGATGATCGGAATAGGACCATTCATTCCACATAAGGATACTCCACTGGGAGCACATCCCTCAGGGACCTTACAGCAAACCCTGCTGTTGATTGCAATTGTGAGGCTCATGTTCCCGAAGGCACTTATTCCGTCTACCACAGCACTTGCCACCCTGTCATCGGATGGTCGCAAAGCCGGCATCCTTTCCGGAGCAAATGTAGTCATGCCGAACCTGTCGCCTTGCGATGTACGTGGAAAGTATGAGATCTATGAAGGCAAGGCCAGCACAGGATGCGAGGCCTATGAAGGACTGAGAGCCCTTGAGGAGGAGACAGCCGGATTTGGATATAAGATAGATTACTCTAGAGGAGATTATAATTATGAAGTATAGCGCTGATTCTGCGTTCGCCGCAGAGTTTATCAATGAGGAAGAGATCCGTGCGACTATAGCATACGCTTCCTCACATAAGAACGACGCATCCCTGATTGCTGAGATTCTGGCGAAGGCCGGACTTGGCAAAGGATTATCGCATCGTGAGGCAGCTGTGCTTCTTGAATGTGAATCACAGGAGCAATGGGATAAGATATTCGCTCTTGCACGCGAAATCAAGCAGAAGATCTATGGTAACCGCATCGTAATGTTCGCTCCTCTGTACCTGTCGAATCACTGCGTGAACGGATGCACATATTGTCCATACCATGCGAAGAACAGAACAATACCAAGACGCAAGCTGTCTCAGGAGGAAATAAGGCGTGAAGTGATGGCCTTGCAGGACATGGGACACAAAAGGCTGGCCCTGGAAACGGGAGAGCACCCTACAGAGAGCCCTATCGAATATGTCCTTGAATCCATTGATACCATATATTCTATCCGCCATCGCAACGGGCAGATCAGACGCGTGAATGTAAACATTGCCGCCACTGCTGTCGAGAACTATAAGTTGCTGCGCGATGCCGGAATCGGAACTTATATCCTCTTTGAAGAGACCTACGACAAGAGCACCTACGAGAGACTGCACCCAAGCGGACCGAAAAAGGACTGGGCCTACCATACCGAAGCCATGGACAGGGCTATGGAAGGAGGAATTGACGATGTCGGCATCGGTGCGTTGTTTGGACTGACTGACTATCGATACGACTTTGTAGGACTACTCATGCACGCAGAGCACCTGGAAGCGCGTTTCGGAGTAGGTCCACATACGATCAGCGTTCCACGTATCAGACCTGCAGACGACATTGATACGAATGATTTCCCAAATGCAGTGAATGACGATGTCTTCCAGAAGATTGTGGCTGTCCTGCGCATTGCTGTGCCATATACCGGTATGATCATCTCGACAAGAGAGTCTGCCAAATGCAGGGAAATGGTCCTGGATGTCGGCGTGTCACAGCTCAGCGGCGGATCACGCACAACTGTGGGAGGATACTCGGATACCGCGTCACAGGGATATGAAGATTCCGCTCAGTTCGACATTTCAGACACCAGAAGCCTTGACGAGATAGCACATTGGCTGTTGAACTTAGGTTATATTCCAAGCTTCTGCACCGCATGCTATCGCATGGGACGTACGGGAGACCGTTTTATGGCTCTGGCCAAGAGCGGCAAGATCGGTGACTGCTGCGGGCCGAATGCCCTCATGACACTACGAGAGTATCTGGAAGATTATGCCTCTCCACAGACTAGAAGATTGGGACTGGAATCCATCGCAAACGAGCTGAAGAACATCCCGTCTGAGGCCATCAGGGAACTGACACAGAGCCGTATCGAATCCATCTCAAAGGGAGAAAGAGACTTTAGACTATAAGACAAATGCAATCTGAACGTATTCACATAGGTTTCTTCGGTCGCTGCAATAGCGGCAAGTCATCTCTGATCAATGCATTGACAGGTCAGAGCGTATCCATTGTTTCTGAAATCGCAGGAACAACCACAGACACTGTCAGCAAAGCCATGGAGATGCCGGGAGTGGGCGCTGTGACCCTGCTTGACACACCGGGACTGGATGACACCTCTGCACTGGGCGACCTGCGAGTGGCGGCGGCATGGAAGGCATTGGATAAGACCGATATAGCTGTCGTACTATATAATGACCTGAAGGACAGATCTCTTGAGGACCTTCTCTGTGAAGAACTTGCAAGACGCAACATCACCATGATCAAGGTGCTCTCAGCATGTGACAGGACGACGGCAGATAATGATGCTGAACTGCTGCCTATAAGTTCTGTGACAGGAGAAGGACTTGAAAAGTTACGTCTACGTATTGCGGAATGCAGCCAGAAAGACGAACTGATGCTTACTACCGGGCTATGCCAAAGCGGCGACACGGTATTGCTTGTCATGCCACAAGACAGTCAGGCCCCAAAAGGAAGACTTATACAGCCTCAGGTACAGACTATCCGCGAGTTGCTGGACAAAGGCTGCATCCCTGTCTGCTGTACACCAGACAAGATGCAATCTGCACTGAAATCTCTCGGCGAAGATCCTAAACTCATCATAACAGATTCGCAGGTCTTTAAGGCTGTATGGGAAATGAAGCCGGCAGGCTCACGGATAACATCCTTCTCAATCCTGTTTGCACGATACAAGGGAGATATTGCAGAATTCATAAGGGGCGCAAAAGTAATCGATAGTCTGACCGGATCGTCACGAGTGCTGATTGCAGAGGCATGCACCCATACACCTCAACACGAGGACATAGGCAGAGTGAAACTGCCTGCCTTATTAAGAAAGAAGGCGGGGCAGGGACTCCATATTGATGTTGTCTCCGGAGCTGATTTTCCTGATGTACCTGAAGGATATGACCTGATCATACATTGCGGCGCATGCATGTTCACCAGACGCCATGTGATGTCACGGATAGCAAAAGCGCGTGAAGCCGGCATTCCAATAACAAACTACGGCACCGCCCTTGCTACCCTTACAGGCATTCTGGACAAGGTCGCTTACTGATTACTTAGGCGCTATTCGGTAGAGGAATGCGGCAATGATTGTGAAGATTATGTTCGGAAGCCAGAGGGCTATGAATGGCGGCAGGGCACCTGTATGGACGAACATCTGGCTGAAACGCAGGAAGAGGATGTAGGTGAAGGCCAAAGCGATACCTATTCCGATGTTCCAACCGATACCTCCGCGGCGTTTCTTGGATGACAATGCCACTCCCATGATGGTCAGGATGAAGGCTGAGAACGGAAGCGCAAAGCGAGTGTTCTTCTCGATGAGAGCGAATTTCACATTCGCATCTCCACGCATCTGCTGTATCGCGATCATTTCGTTCAGTTCTTCGTAATTCAGCGTCTCCACCGTCTTCTCTGTCATATAGAAATCCTTTACCGACAGTGCCAAGGTCGTGTCCATCTGACGGCCGCTTCTGATCTTGTCGGTGAGGTCCTCGTTGTACTCCCTGATGAAGTACTTCTTAAGACGCCATGTCCCCTTGAGAGTATCATATACTGCAGTCTCAGCTGAAATCTTTGACACAAGCTTGTTGTCCTCGATCCTCTCGATGGTGAAGCGATACGCGGTGTTGTTCCAGGAGCTGAATGACTCCGCATAGACGAATTCTCCCGGAGCTGTCTGGTAATGGACGTTTCGTCCCACACTCTTATAGCGGTTCTTGATATATTGCGTCTCGAAATCCAGTCGCGTCTTGTTGGCGTCCGGTATGACAAAAAGGTTCAGCCAAAGCGACAGGAGGGCGATGATGGTTGCCGAAAATATGTAAGGGACCATCATCCTATGAAAACTCACGCCACAGGAAAGTATAGCCACGATTTCGGAGTCGGCAGCCATCTTGGACGTAAAGAATATGACCGTGATGAACACGAACAGCGGACTGAACATGTTGATGAAGTACGGTACGAAGTTCATATAGTAGTCAAAGACCACCGCTCTCAGGGGCGCTTCCTTGGACACGAAGTCATCGATCTTCTCACTGATGTCGAAGATGATGACGATGCCGATGATAAGAATCAACGCCACAAAGAAGGTTCCCATGAACTTCTTTACAATATATAGGTCTATCTTTCTAGGTGAGAGATCCATGGTCTGTTAAAGTCTGGTTGTGATTCTCTTTACTGTCTCGTCCTTCCAGGCCTTGAAGTCACCTGCCTTGATGTGTTTGCGAGCCTCACGTACGAGGTCAAGGTAGAAGGCAAGGTTGTGCTCGCTAGCTATCTGTCCGGCAAAGATCTCGCCTGCAATGAAGAGGTGACGCAGGTATGCTCTTGTATAAGTGTGGTCGACGAATGACGTTCCCTTAGGGTCGAGCGGAGAGAAGTCGTCTGCCCACTTCTTGTTCTTGATATTGATGATGCCGTCCCATGTGAAGAGCATTCCGTTGCGACCGTTTCTGGTCGGCATTACGCAGTCGAACATATCTACTCCTCGGGCGATACCCTCAAGGATGTTTGCAGGCGTACCTACACCCATGAGATATCTTGGCTTGTCCTCTGGAAGGATAGGGCATACAACCTCCAACATCTCATACATCTTTTCGGTCGGTTCACCAACTGCAAGACCGCCGATCGCATATCCCTCACGGTCAAGAGCCGCCGCATGTTCTACAGCCTGACGGCGGAGGTCAGGGTATACGCATCCCTGAACGATCGGGAAAAGAGCCTGTGAATATCCATAAAGAGGTTCTGTAGCATCGAAGTGCTTTGAACAACGCTCCAGCCAACGCTGAGTAAGCTCAAGAGACTTCTTTGCATATCTATAGTCTGCATCTCCCGGACAGCACTCATCAAACGCCATCACGATGTCGGCACCGATGATACGCTGTGTATCCATGTTGTTCTCAGGAGTGAAAAGGTGCTTGGAGCCGTCAATGTGAGAGCGGAAGACACAACCGTCCTCTGTAAGCTTTCTGATCGGGCTGAGCGAGAACACCTGGAATCCACCGCTGTCAGTGAGGATCGGCCTGTCCCATGACTCGAACTTGTGGAGACCTCCGGCAGCCTTGAGCACGTCAAGTCCCGGACGGAGATAAAGATGGTATGTGTTTCCGAGGATGATTTCAGCCTTGATATCATCCTTCAGGTCTCTATGGTAAATACCCTTTACTGATCCGACTGTGCCTACAGGCATGAAAATAGGAGTTTCTATCTGCCCGTGATCAGTTGTGATCACACCGCATCTTGCAGCGGACTGGGGATCATTATGTGTCTTTACAAATTTCATTCGAGTCATTTTAACCCTCAAAGATACTACTTTTTAGTCAAAATCTTGTATATTTGTTGATTAGATGTCTCGACTTCGCTCGACATGACATAGGGCCAGGAACGCTGATTGTCATTTCGACCGAGGACGAAGACCAGGTGGAGAAATCTAAAAAACACTATAACAATGAACAAATCAATCAAAACAAGGCTCATTGCCATGAACCTCATCCAGTGGGCCGTATGGGGAGCATACCTGACTTCTATGGGCAGCTACCTTGCGTCGGTAGGGCTCGCCACACGCATCGGCATTTTCTATGCGATGCAGGGTATCGTCTCTATCTTCATGCCTACTCTCATGGGTATCGTAGCTGACAAGTTCATCCCTGCACAGAAGCTCCTCGGAATCTGCCACGGAATCGCCGGAGCAGCAATGCTTGGAGCAGGATTTTACGGCATGGGAGCTGGAACAGAGGTTTCATTCGCTGTCCTTTTTGGACTCTATGCCCTCAGCGTTGCATTCTACATGCCTACGATCGCCCTCTCTAACTCAGTAGCCTTCAATATCTTGGAGCAGAACGGCTATGACACCGTGAAGGATTTCCCTCCTGTACGCGTATTCGGAACAGTTGGATTTATCTGCGCAATGCTTTTTGTGAACTTCATGACAAACGGCAACGGCGTGCAGTACCAGCATTCTTACAACCAGTTCATCGTATCAGGTGTTCTCGGTATCGCCATGCTTGCATACTGCTTCACTCTTCCTAACTGCCCATGCAACTCAGCATCAGGAGAGAACCAGACAATGGCGGAGCGCTTCGGACTTGACGCCTTCAAACTGTTCAAGGACAGACAGATGGCAATCTTCTTCATCTTCTCTATGCTCCTTGGAGTAGCTCTTCAGATCACAAACGGATTCGCAAACCCATTCATCTCGCACTTCAAGGAAATCCCTGAGTTCGCACAGACATGGGGTGCACGCAATGCAAACGCATTGATTTCAATCTCTCAGATATCCGAGACTCTCGGCATCCTCCTTATCCCTGTTGCCATGAAGATCTTCGGCATCAAGAGAGTGATGCTCATCGCCATGTTCGCATGGGTGCTCCGTTTCGGTCTCTTCGGAGCCGGCAACCCAGGTACAGGTGTATGGATGCTTATCCTCTCTATGATTGTGTATGGTGTGGCATTTGACTTCTTCAACATCTCAGGAGCCCTTTACACCAACATGCGCACCAGCGAGAAGCTTCAGAACAGCGCACAGGGTCTGTTCATGCTCATGACCAACGGTATAGGCGCAACCATCGGAACCCTCAGCGCACAGGCAGTCGTAAACCACTTCGTATACAAGGCCGCAGAGCCTGACTGGAGCGCAGCATGGTATGTCTTCGCAGCATACGCTCTCGTGGTTGCCATCCTCTTCATGATCCTTTTCAAGGCGCCGAAGGACGTCACCCAGAAAGTAGCATAACACTCATCCCACGGGACAACAATTGTAGACATCGTCCACGGATATATAGGAAAAGCGTGGCAGATACCCACCTCAAAGGTTGGATCTGCCACGCTTTCGTTATGTTTCCGTGGACGATGTTTACAAAACAGACTGGCCACTGAAAGTTCTTGAGTATTTATAACACCGAAGCGACAAGAGACTGACTAAGACGCAACACTCTAGCTATCTGCTTTACAGGAGCATTGAAGTTCTTTCTCATTAACCGGCACAGTCGAAGTCGATCCTCCGCGGACAATTGAGCCAACGATGAAACGCCAAACTCTTTCTCTATCAGCTCAAGGACCTGCGTCTTTAGTTCACTATCCAACATGACTATACGGTCTGCAGCACCGGA
>JAEIGA010015849.1_pt1 | contig 11473 bp, 10 predicted proteins | sample 9270691 | NCBI WGS metagenome assembly JAEIGA01 (sample SAMN17057246, study PRJNA624740) | gut metagenome | biome: biome; isolation source: fecal sample | host: Bos grunniens | place: China: Xizang | collected 2019
ATTTGAGAGAGATTTTTAAATCTATTTTTAGTCTTCTTTTGCAGAAAATAGTGGACTATTATCAAAAAAGGAGAATAAAAATAGGTTAAAAAGAATCTCAAAGATGCCGAAAATAAGAGAGTGAAACTCTAATTTTTTTTTAATAAAATTTAAACAGCTTCTTACAATTGCCAAAATATTATTGCATTAAGTTTAAAAGCATAAAGTTTGCATAAATGAATAGAGAAGAATTATTTGAAAACATTAAACGCAAAAAGTCGTTTTTGTGCGTAGGATTGGATACGGATGTAAATAAAATTCCGGAGTTTTTATTTGACCAAGAGGGAGAGTTAGATCCTATTTTTGAGTTTAATAAGGCTATTATTGATGCGACAGCTGATTTGTGCGTTGCCTATAAGCCTAATATCGCATTTTATGAGAGTTTAGGAGTTCAGGGATGGGACGTTTTGGAGCGTACAGTGGAATATATAAGAAGCAATTATCCCGACCAATTTATAATAGCAGATGCTAAACGAGGAGATATTGGAAATACATCTGCAATGTATGCAAGAACATTTTTCGGAGCGATGGATTTTGATTCGGTGACAGTGGCTCCTTACATGGGAGAAGATTCTGTTTCACCATTTTTGACCTACGAAGGAAAGTGGGTTACTTTGTTGGCTTTAACCTCAAATAAAGGTGCATTTGATTTCCAATTTATGGAGGATAAAGAGAGTGGAGAGCGTTTGTTCGAGAAGGTGTTGAATACCTCTAAGAAATGGGGCGATGAAAACAATATGATGTATGTTGTTGGAGCAACAAAGGCAGAGATGTTATCTGATATCAGAGCTATTATTCCTAATCACTTCTTATTGGTACCGGGAATCGGAGCGCAGGGAGGAAGTTTGGAAGAAGTTGTGAAATACGGAATGAATGACCAATGCGGACTATTGGTTAATTCTTCAAGAGCCATATTATATGCATCTTCCGGTGAAGATTACGCTGCAGCAGCTCGTCAGGAAACTTTGAAGGTGCAAAAACAGATGGAAGATTGTTTGAAAAATTTGTTGTAATAACGACTATATATAAATATGTATAATAAACGGAAGATCATCAACGATCCCGTACATGGATTTATTTCCATTCCGTGTGAGCTGCATTATGATATAATTCAACATCCCTATTTTCAGCGGTTGAATAGAGTGAAGCAGTTGGGGTTGAGTTACATGGTGTATCCCGGTGCACAACATACTCGTTTTCAGCACTCATTGGGAGCTATGCATCTGATGACAGAAGCTATTTCTCAGTTGCGTTCTAAGGGGAATGAAATTACGGAGGAGGAGTCTAATGCTGTTTTAGCAGCAATTTTAATGCATGATTTGGGGCATGCCCCTTTTTCTCATGTGTTGGAAGATACTTTGGTTACCGGCGTTTCGCATGAAGAGATTTCTATGATGATGATGGAACGTATCAATCGGGATTTAAATGGTCAGTTGGATATGGCTCTGGAGATTTTTCAAAATAACTATAGAAAGAAATTTCTACATCAGTTGGTATCTAGCCAGTTGGATATGGACCGATTGGATTATTTGATTCGAGATAGTTTTTTTACGGGAGTGGTGGAAGGTTCTGTGGGAGCAGCGCGTATTATCAAAATGTTGAATGTTCATGATGATCATTTGGTTGTAGAGGCAAAAGGTGTTTACTCGATTGAGAAATTTTTGGTGGCGAGGAGAATGATGTATTGGCAGGTTTATTTGCATAAAACTTCAGTTTCGGCAGAGCAGTTGTTGATAAAGATTTTGAATAGAGCAAAAGAGTTGATGATGGGCGGTATGGAGCTTTTTGCCTCCCCTCAATTGAAATTGTTTTTGAGTAACAATATTTCAAAGGAAGATTTTAAGAATGATGAAAAAATTATGGAGAGTTACGCCCTTTTTGATGATTCAGATATAATGAGTGCGATGAAAGTTTGGAGTAACTGTTCGGATAAGGTTCTCTCTTTCCTTTGTCATAATATGCTTTGGAGACGGTTGTTTAAGGTGGAAGTAAGGCAGGAGATGGTGCAAGAATCAGAATTAGATACTTATTTGAAAAAGTATAGTGAAAAGTTGGGAATAACGATGGAAGAGGCAAAGTATTTATTAGCAGTTCATCCGGTTTCGGCCTACACATACAAGTCTAAATCAGATTCAATAAAAGTGTTGTATTCTGCTCAAGAACTGAAAGATATTACTGAAGCATCCGATTTGTTGGATATTTCGTTGATGAGTAAACATGAGCAAAAATACTATTTTTGTTATATGAAGGATTGTGACTTGGAATAGGTTATTACCTTTTTAGGATTAGGACGATTGGATTTTGATGATTTTGAAGCGAGAAGTTGTTTGAATTTTATCTTGATAAATAATATTAAATATTATTAATATTTATATTTGTTTATTGAAATTTAAAAATATTGAGTAGAATAAACTTTCTTTTTTTCATTTAAATTTCGTTCTATCTTATTTATTCTTAAATTTGCAAAAAAAATATATAGCTATATGGAATTTTCAGCGCAACAGATTGCTGACTTTTTAAAAGGAGAGGTCGTTGGGGACTCAACGATAAAGGTATCCGATTTTTCAAAGATTGAAGAGGGACGTCCAGGAACGCTAACTTTTCTTTCTAACCCTAAGTATACCGAGTACATATACACTACGAAAGCAAGTGTTGTTTTGGTAAATTCAGATTTTGTGCCGGAGAAAGAGATTGGAGCGACCTTAATCAAGGTTGCCAATTCTTATGAAGCTTTGGCAATGTTGTTGTCTTTGGTAGAGAGTATGAAGCCTAAAAAGCAAGGTGTATCTTCTTTAGCATCTATTTCAGAGAGTGCTACGATTGGAGAGAATGCATATATTGGGCCTTATGCAGTTGTTGAGTCTGGGGTAAAGATTGGAAAAAATGTTCAGATATATCCTCATGTATATATCGGAGAGAATGTGACAATTGGAGATAATGTGATATTGTATCCGAATGTGACTATCTATCATGGATGCAAAATTGGTGATCGTTGTATTCTTCATGCCGGTTGTGTGTTGGGGTCAGATGGATTTGGTTTTGCCCCCTCAGCAGATGGACATTACGATAAGATTCCGCAGATTGGAATTGTGACTCTTGAGTCGGATGTTGAAATTGGAGCCAACACAACGGTAGATCGTTCTACGATGGGAACAACACTGATTAAGCGAGGTGCAAAATTGGATAATTTGATTCAGATTGCACATAATGTAGAGGTGGGAGAGGATACTGTTATGGCAGCCTTGACTGGTATTGCAGGTTCATCTAAGATAGGAAAAAGATGTATGTTTGGCGGACAGTCCGGAGTTGTTGGACATGTGAATATGGCAGATGGAACAATATTGGCTGCGCGTGCCGGTGTGACAAAGGATTTGACCGAGCCGAATGCTGCCTATTCAGGTTATCCGCAATTAAAATTAAATGATTTTCAAAGATCGTATGCATGTTTTCGTCAGCTCCCTGCCATGCGGAATCAGTTGAACGATTTGAAAAAGAAAATTGATGAGTTGAGTAGATTGTTAGAGAAGTAAAAAATGATGACAAAACAGAAAACCATAAAGGAGTCATTTACCCTGAAAGGCAAAGGTTTGCATTCAGGTGTTGTAACCACTTTGACATTTCATCCTGCTCCCAATAATTTTGGTCGCAAGATTAAACGTGTTGACTTGGCTGGTGCTCCCGAAATTGAGGCTCTTGCAGAAAATGTAGTTGAGACTTCAAGAGGAACCGTTATTGCTAAAGGAGAAGCAAAGGTTAGTACGATAGAACATGCCATGGCAGCCTTGTATGCCTTTGGGGTTGATAATTGTTTGATGGAGGTAGATGGTCCGGAATTTCCTATTTTGGATGGTTCTGCGGCTTATTATGTAGAGGCGTTGGAGCGAGTAGGAACGGAAGAACAATCAGCAGATAGGGATTATTTTGTTGTTCATGAGAGGATTGAGTACAAGGATGAAGCAATAGGTTCTTCAATTATTATTTTGCCAAGTGAAGAATTTAGTGCGAATGTATTGGTAACCTATCCATCTCCGATATTGTCTAATCAATTTGCTACTATGAATGATTTCAGTGAGTTTAAATCTGAAATATCTTCTTGTAGAACTTTTGTTTTTGTTCGTGAAATTGCAGCATTGTTAAAGATGAATTTGATTAAGGGTGGGGATTTAGACAATGCAATTGTTATTTATGATCAACAGATGAGCGAAGCGGATGTAAATGAGTTGACGGATAAGTTGAATATGCCTCGCATTAATGTATCTGATTTAGGTTATTTGCAAAAACGTCCGTTGGCTTTTGATAATGAGCCGGCTCGTCATAAATTATTGGATTTGATTGGTGATTTGTCTTTGATTGGAAAACCTTTGAAAGGACATGTTATCGCAACTTGTCCAGGTCATAAGGTAAATACTGATTTTGCTAAGAAGATCTATTCATTGATCAAGAAACAAGGCTTTGTAATGCCACATTATAATCCGGCGAAAGAACCATTGTTGGATTTGGTTGCGTTGAAAAAATTGTTGCCTCATAGATGGCCGTTTTTATTAATTGACAAGATTATAGAAATAAGAGATAGAGGGGTTGTTGGGGTGAAAAATGTGACAGGAAATGAAGATTTTTTTCAAGGTCATTTCCCTGATGAGCCTGTTATGCCGGGAGTATTATTAGTTGAAGCTATGGCGCAAACTGCCGGTATATTAGTTTTGACGAAATTGGAGGAGCCGGAACGTTATTCTACTTATTTACTGAAGATAGACAATGTTAAGTTTAGGAGCAAGGTGCTTCCTGGAGATACGGTTATCTTTAAAGTTGATTTGATGACAGATATTCGTAGAGGAAGTGCATATATGAAAGGATACGCCATTGTTGCCAATAAAATTGCGGTTGAAGCAGAATTTTTGGCGCAAGTGGTAAAAAATAAATAGTTATTATGTTTAAAGAAATGTCATTTGTTCATCCAGAAGCAAAAATTGGAGCCAATGTAGAGATTGGTCCGTTTGTTTATATAGACAAGGATGTAGAAATTGGTGATGGAACAGTTGTAATGTCTCATGCAACTATTTTGTCTGGTGCAAGAATTGGAAAAAATGTAACCATTTTTCCTAATGCGGTTATCTCTGCAGTGCCACAAGATTTGAAGTTTAGAGGTGAAGTTACAACAGCGGTGGTTGGAGACAACACCACTGTCAGAGAGTGTGTAACCATTAACAGGGGTACAGCTTCCAAAGGAACTACCATTGTTGGATCTAACTGTTTGTTGATGGCCTATTCTCACATTGCGCATGATTGTAAATTGGGTGATAACATCATTATAGGAAATGCCAGTCAAATTGCCGGCGAAGTTGTGATAGATGATTACGCAATTTTGTCAGGTAGTGTTTTGGTACATCAATTCTCTCATATTGGAGCTCATGTAATTGTTCAAGGTGGTTCTCGAGTAGGGAAAGATGTTCCTCCATATGTGACTGCCGGTCGTGACCCATTGGCTTATGTAGGGTTAAATATAGTTGGACTAAGAAGAAGAGGATATACTAAGGAACAAATAAGTGATATTCAGAATATATATCGTTTATTGTATCAATCCGGATTAAATACCACTCAAGCTTTGATGAAAATTGAAGAGGAGATTCCAGAATCGGTTGAAAAAGAGGCTGTGGTATCATTCTTGAAATCTTCAGAGAGAGGATTGATACGAGGTTATTTTGAGTAATTTCAGTTTGACTATCCCTAAAAAAAAATTATGTTTTAATGATTTTTTGGGATGTACAATAGTAGATATAAAAGAAAACAAAATAATTAATTTATGTCTGGAATAATTAGGTTAAAAAAAGGGCTTGATATTCCTTTGCTGGGAAAGGCAAAAGAGTCAATACAGAAAGTTGACCATTCTGCAGCCTTCTCAGTTAGGCCGGATGATTTTGTCGGTATAAAACCGAAAGTCATTGTAAAGGATGGAGATCAAGTTAAGGTTGGAAGTGTCTTATTTTACAGTAAGATGAATCCTGAGCTTAAGTTTGTTTCTCCAGTAAGTGGTGAAGTAGTCTCTGTGAACAGAGGAGCCAAGAGAAAAGTATTGGATATTCAAATTAAGTCTGATGGTAAGTTTGAGTCGGAATCATTTATCAAAACACGTCCGTCCGAATTAACAAAAGAACAAGTAAAAGAGGCATTATTGAATGCGGGATTGTTCAGTTTTATTCGTCAAAGACCATTTGATGTGATTGCCAATCCCAATGACAATCCGAAAGCAATATTTATTTCCGGATTTGATTCTGCTCCGTTGGCGCCTAACTACGATTTTGTATTGGTAGGACGTGAAGAGGAGTTTCAATTAGGATTGGATGCTTTATCTAAGTTGACAAGCGGGAAAATTCATCTCAGCACCAATGCATCTTTTGCCTCTAAGATTTTTAAAATGAGTAGAGGTGTAGAGTTGCATGAGTTCAGTGGACCACACCCAGCAGGAAATGTAGGAGTTCAGATACATCACATCGATCCAATTAATAAAGGGGAGATTGCATGGTGTGTGAATGCTCAAGATGTTGCAATGATTGGAGCAGCATTTAAGAGTGGCTCCTTGGATTTTACTCGCACTATAGCATTAACAGGTTCTTCAATCAAGGAACCAGCTTATTACAAATTGGTGTATGGCGAATCAATCGAGAACATTGTTAAGAACAATGTAAAAGATGAGAATGTACGTTATATCAGCGGAAATCCGTTAACAGGAACACAAATATCGTCTAATGGATCATTAGGAGCATTTGAATCACAAGTTACTGTAATTCCTGAAGGAGATAAGAATAATGAGTTTTTGGGTTGGATTATGCCAAGATTGAATAAATTTAGTATCAATCATTCTTATTTCTCATGGTTGTTAGGTAAGAAAGAGTATGCTTTGGATACTAACATCAATGGAGGAGAGAGAGCATTCATTCTATCCGGAGAGTATGATAAGGTATTTCCGATGGATATTTTGCCGGAATTTTTGGTAAAAGCCATAATCGCGCAAAACATAGATGAGATGGAACAATTAGGAATTTACGAAGTTGCTCCGGAAGATTTTGCCTTGTGCGAGTTTGTATGTACATCTAAAATCGAGACCCAACGAATTGTCAGAGAGGGATTAGATTATATTCGTCAAGAGTTGTCTTAATTTGTGTAACTAATTAAATAATAATAAATTGAAAGCGTTAAGGAATTTTCTCGACAAAGTGAAACCATCTTTTGAAGAGGGTGGAAAGTTTCACGCTTTTCGTTCTGTATTTGATGGATTTGAAACATTTTTGTTTGTTCCCAATACAACAGCGAAAAGAGGAAGCCATATACACGATTGCAATGATTCCAAGAGAGCCATGTCAATGGTGGTTATAGCATTGTTGCCGGCACTTTTATTTGGTATCTATAATGTAGGTTTCCAACATTATTTAGTAAATGGAGAAGAGGCTTCATTCTGGGCTTGTTTTGCATTTGGTTTGATGGTAGTTTTACCTAAAATTGTGGTATCTTATTTAGTAGGTTTAGGAATTGAGTTTATTGTAGCTCAATTTAAAGGCGAAGAGATTCACGAAGGTTTTTTGGTATCCGGATTATTGATACCTATGATAGTACCTGTTGAGTGTCCGTTATGGATTTTGGCAGTTGCAACAGCATTTGCAGTAATATTTGCAAAGGAGGTATTTGGTGGAACTGGATATAATATTTTCAATGTAGCATTAGTAACGAGAGCATTTTTGTTCTTTGCATATCCGACCAAGATGTCAGGAGAGTCTGTATGGGTAACAACAGAGCCTGTATTTGGCATTGGTTCAGCCAATTCATTGGTAGATGGATTTACCGGAGCAACAGCATTAGGTCAGGCAAAAGGAGCAGAAGGGACTTTAGAGACAATAACAAATGCTGTAGGAGAACCTATTTCTACGATGGATATGATTATAGGTTTGATTCCGGGCTCTATTGGAGAGACCAGCGTTATAGCGATTGCTTTGGGAGCTATCTTCTTGTTATGGACAGGGGTTGCAAGTTGGAAGACCATTTTGTCAATCTTTGTAGGAGGAGGAGTAACAGCCTATTTGTTTAACATCTGGGGCGCAAATCCGATTATGCAATTGCCTTGGTATGAACATCTATTGTTAGGAGGATTTTGCTTTGGAGCCGTATTTATGGCAACAGACCCTGTAACTTCTCCAAGAACAGATGGAGGAAAGTGTATCTATGGATTTTTAGTAGGATTCTTTGCCGTTGTCATTCGTTGTTTAGGATCATATCCGGAAGGAATGATGTTGGCTATTTTGTTAATGAATCTATTTACTCCATTGATCAACTATTGCTATAAACAAAGCAATATCAGTAGAAGATTAAAAAGAGTAGCAAATAAGTAATCACTATAAATATCAGAAGGTTATGAATACAAATAGTAATAGTTATACTATCATATATGCTTCGGTAATGGTGATTATCGTAGCATTTCTATTGGCGTTTGTCTCTTCATCTTTGAAGGAGCGTCAAGATAAGAATGTTGAGTTGGATAAGATGAAACAAATTCTTACATCGTTGAATATTACGGATGTAGAGGATGCAGAAAAAACGTATAATCAATATATAAAGTCAGATTTAATTATTGATTTAAATGGAAATACCATTTCAGAAAATGGCGGATTTGATTTAGGAGCAGAAGATGACCGTTTAGCTGTTTTTGTATGTGACGTAAATGGTGCAACCAAATATATCTTGCCTTTGTATGGAAAAGGTATGTGGGATGCAATAAGCGGTTATTTATGTTTGAATGATGACAAACAAACCATCTATGGAGCATTCTTCTCACATAAAGGAGAAACACCGGGATTAGGAGCTGAAATCGCAACAACTAATTTTCAAGGTCGTTTCCCAGGCAAGAGAGCCATGAACAACGGAGAAGTAAAGTTGAAAGTTGTAAAGAATGGTAAAGTGCAAGATACAACTTGCGAAGTAGATGGAATTTCCGGAGGAACAGTAACTTCCGGATGTGTGAGCAACATGCTTCAAGATTATTTGACGAAGTATAAGAGTTTTCTAACTAAATAAGAGAGTTACGATGGAACTATTTTCAAAAAAGAATAAAGAGATATTTTTATCTCCATTAGGTTTGAATAACCCTGTATCTGTACAGGTATTAGGTATTTGTTCTGCGTTAGCTGTAACTTCCAAGTTAGAGCCTGCGTTGGTTATGGGATTGTCTGTGGTTATCATTACAGCCTTTTCAAATGTTATTATTTCTTTGTTGCGTAAAACGATTCCCAATCGAATCCGTATCATTGTTCAGTTGGTTGTAGTTGCAACATTGGTAACAATTGTAAGTCAGGTATTGAAAGCTTTTGTTTATGATGTCAGTGTTCAGTTGTCAGTATATGTAGGTTTGATTATAACCAACTGTATATTGATGGGACGATTGGAAGCGTTTGCTTTACAAAACGGACCATGGGAATCATTTTTGGATGGTGTAGGCAATGGGTTAGGATATGCATTGATATTAGTGATTGTAGCATTTTTCCGCGAATTATTAGGTTCCGGAGCTTTGTTAGGATTCCAAGTTATACCACAATGTTTATATGATGCAGGATATATTAATAATGGATTGATGGTTTTGCCTCCTATGGCGTTAATCATTATGGCATGTATCATTTGGTATCAACGTGCAAAGAATCCTGAGTTACAAGAAAAGAGTAATTAATCCCTAAATTAGTTAGAAATGGAATATTTAAGTTTATTTGTCAAGTCCATTTTTGTGGACAATATGATTTTCGCCTACTTTTTAGGGATGTGTTCCTACTTAGCAGTGTCGAAAAATGTTAAGACAGCTCTTGGTTTAGGTGTAGCCGTAACGTTTGTATTATTGGTGACTGTACCTGTCAACTACCTTTTGGAAAATTATGTATTGAAAGCCAATGCTTTGGTAGAAGGAGTTGATTTAAGTTTCTTGAGTTTTATTTTGTTTATCGCTGTCATTGCTGCAATTGTACAATTGGTTGAGATGATTGTAGAGCGTTTTAGTCCCTCATTGTATGCTGCATTGGGTATTTTCTTGCCATTGATTGCGGTTAACTGTGCAATTATGGGAGCATCCTTGTTTATGCAACAAAGAAACTTTGAAAATGTTGGAGAGTCTGTTGTATATGCGTTGGGTTCAGGTATTGGTTGGCTATTAGCAATTGTTGCTTTAGCGGCTATACGTGAACAATTGGCCTATTCTAATGTTCCTGCTCCATTGAAAGGTTTGGGTATCACTTTCATTACTGTAGGATTAATGGCTATGGCATTTATGTGTTTTTCAGGTTTAACAATCTAAGAAAAGGAGTACGACTATGGATATAAAATTGATTTTAGTTAGTATTGCTGTTTTCCTTGGAATTACTTTGGTTTTGGTTATATTGTTGTTGGTAGCAAAACAATATTTATTACCTTCAGGAAATGTAAAATTGACCATCAACGGGGAAAATGAGATTGAGGTTGAGTCGGGTGCTTCTTTATTGAATACCTTGGCTTCAAATGGTGTTTACTTGCCATCTGCTTGTGGTGGTAAAGGTTCTTGTGGACAATGTAAATGTCAGATTACTGAAGGAGGAGGAGAGATCCTTGATTCAGAAAAGGGACATTTTACTCGTAAAGAACAGATGGATCACTGGCGTTTGGGTTGCCAAGCTAAGGTGAAGGGTGATATGTCTATTAAAGTTCCTGAATCTGTTATGGGCGTTAAAGAGTGGGAGTGTGAGGTTATTTCTAATAAGAATGTTGCAACCTTTATCAAGGAGTTTATTGTGGCATTGCCTCCGGGAGAACACATGGACTTCGTTCCGGGTTCATACGCTCAGATTAAGATCCCTACTTTTGATATGGATTATGATAAGGACATTGATAAGAGTCTTATCGGTGATGAATATTTGCCGGCTTGGGAGAAATTTGGATTGTTTGGTTTGAAGTGTAAAAATACAGAAGAGACCATTCGTGCCTACTCTATGGCCAACTATCCTGCCGAGGGTGACCGTATCATGTTGACTGTACGTATTGCAACTCCTCCGTTTAAACCAAAACCACAAGTTGGTTTCCAAGAGGTTAGTCCGGGTATTGCATCTTCTTACATCTTTACTTTGAAACCGGGTGATAAGGTGGTAATGAGCGGACCTTACGGAGATTTCCATCCAATCTTTGATTCTAAGAAAGAGATGATTTGGGTTGGTGGTGGAGCCGGTATGGCTCCGTTGCGTGCTCAAATTATGCACATGACCAAAACGTTGGAAACTCGTGATCGCGAATTGCACTATTTCTATGGAGCTCGTGCCTTGAATGAGGTGTTCTATTTGGAAGACTTCCTAGGTTTGGAGAAAGAATTCTCTAACTTCCATTTCCATTTGGCTTTGGATGCTCCGGATCCTGCTGCTGATGCTGCAGGTGTGAAATATAC
>JAEIGA010015850.1_pt1 | contig 11472 bp, 23 predicted proteins | sample 9270691 | NCBI WGS metagenome assembly JAEIGA01 (sample SAMN17057246, study PRJNA624740) | gut metagenome | biome: biome; isolation source: fecal sample | host: Bos grunniens | place: China: Xizang | collected 2019
TCTCGATCTGAAACGGTATAAAATGGGGCTGGAAGCAAAGTCATTTTTCATGCAGTTCTGGAATGCAGATTGCAAGATGATCTGCGTCGAGAACCCTATACCGTCAAAGGCATTTGAAATGCCGCCGTATACGCAAACTGTACAGCCGTATGAGTATGGGCATCCGTATTCCAAAAAAACATGTTTATGGCTCAAAGGTCTGCCGAAACTGATTCCAACAAATATTTTGTCTGAGTATGTGCCGTATGTTTCCTGCGGAACATCAGCAAATAAAGGGAATCCAGAAAAAGCTGGGTTTTCCCGAGCTGGGGGGGCTGCTAAGGTCCGTGCAAAGACTTTTGAAGGAATTGCAAAAGCTATGGCAGAACAATGGGGCAAGAAGGAGGAAGAAAACCGAATGGAATTGCAAGTCAATGCGATTCAGATTCCGGAGAGTATCACGTTCAACTATGAGGAAATCCGGAACGAACTTGAAAGCACAATGAAGCGGTACGAGACTATGGTCTACACCGCAGACCAGATGAAAGAAGCGAAGGCAGATCGTGCTGCGCTGAACAAGCTGAAAAAAGCCTTGAACGATGAACGAATCCGGCTTGAACGTGAGTATATGAAACCGTTTTCAGATTTCAAGGCGAAGATTACTGAACTTGTCACGCTGATAGACAAGCCTTGCGGATTGATTGACAAGCAGGTCAAGGAGTATGAGGAACAGCAGAAAGCTGAAAAGCGAAAGCAGATTCAGGAGTATTTCGATACTGAGTGCGATTTCCCTGAATGGCTGAAACTGGAACAGATTTTCGTTCCGTCTTGGCTGAATGCTTCATGCACGATGAAAACTGTCGAATGTGATCTGAAAGCAATGCAGGAGACTCTATGCAAAGAGCTTGCAGCACTTGCAGAAATGCCCTCATTTGCTTTTGAAGCGATAGAGGTATATAAACAGACCTTGAACATGACGGCGGCTATAAACGAGGGCAAACGGCTTTTGGATATCCAGCGCAGGAAGGAAGAAGCAGAGAGACTTGCACAGGAAGAAGCTGCGCAGACTGCTGAGGTCCAAACAACTGCCGAAGAAATCTCGGAAGTTCAGCACTCTGCCCTTCCTGATGATCTGGAAGAAGCAAAGCCGGATGCTCAGTGGATCGGGTTCAAGGCTCTGCTGACCATCGAACAGGCGAAAGCTCTGCGCAAGTTCTTTGATGATAATTCAATTCAGTTTCAGGCAATCATGTGATATGGAGGTATTTTCAATATGGCAGTTCAGAACAGTATTGTGAAGAAGCCCGACACGGCAGGTATGGTGGAGTACGAGAGCGGCGGTCAGACCGTCAAGCTGTCTCCGGCTATGATTCGTAAGTATCTGGTATCAGGCGGCGGAAATGTGAGCGATCAGGAGGTCATGATGTTTCTCAGCCTGTGCAAGTTTCAGCATCTCAATCCGTTCCTGCACGAAGCCTATCTTATCAAGTACGGCAATTCCCCTGCAACGATGGTTACCGGCAAGGATGTGTTCATCAAGAGAGCGCGCAGGAATGCTGATTATCGCGGCAAGGAGACCGGAATCATCGTGATTGATAATGCTGGCAATGTGGTTGAGAGATCGGGCGCGTTTTACTTGACCGGTGAGCAGATTGTCGGAGGATGGGCGAAAGTTTATATCAACGGATTTGACAAGCCCGAATATGCTGCGGTATCTTTCAACGAGTATGCTGGAAGGAAGAGCAACGGAGAACTCAACAGCCAGTGGGCAACGAAACCGGCTACGATGATTCAGAAGGTCGCGCTTGTTCATGCTCTGCGTGAAGCGTTCCCGGAAGATTTCAACGGGCTGAATGCTCCGGAAGAAATCCCAGTTGCGAATGATCTGCTTGAAACTGTTGCGAATGAACAGCCCATCACCGTGCAGGAATCTGTTCCGGAATCTGTACCGGCTGAGACTGCACCGCCGATTGATGTTCAGTCGGCATTGTTCGGATGATAGGAGGGCAAGCGGATGTTCAACAAAATTATTATCATGGGGCGGCTGTGTGGTGATCCTGAATTAAAGCAGACGCAATCTGGAATCGCTGTATGCAGAATCCGTGTTGCTGTGAACCGCCCGAAGAATAAGGACACCGGCGAACAGGTTTCCGATTTCTTCAACGTGACTTGCTTCAAAGGCACTGCTGAGATGGTCAGCCGGTATTTTTCAAAGGGCAAAATGATTCTGGTCGAAGGGCAGCTTCATAATAACGATTATACGGACCAGAACGGCGTGAAGCATTATGCAATGGATATTGTTGCAAACTCTGTTGCTTTCTGTGGCGATTCGGCTCAGAATGGCAATCAGAATGCGGTTCAGGCTCAGGCTGCACAGCCTTCTGGATATCCTGCGCAGCAGAGCAACTATGCTGTACCGGCTCAGACCTATGCACAGCCGCAGATGCCGCCGCAGAATCCTGCTCAGGCTATGTTTGGAAATCCTGCCGCGACTATGGCTCAGATGCAGAGACCTGCACAGGCTGTACCTGTTCCGAGAGCTGGAAATGCGCAGCAGAGCTTGTCAATCGGGAATCTGTCTGAGTTTGAGGACATTCTCAGCGAAGGCGAGCTGCCGTTCTGAGGGCTGAAAGATGGGGAACAGGAAGAACTTCATCAATCGGAAGTATGGTAACAAGAAGTATGTCGAGGACGGGATTACGTTCGCGAGTATGAAAGAAGCATACAGGTATCATGAATTGAAAGCCCTTGAAAAAGCCGGAATCATTTATGATCTGCGATTGCAAGTCAAGTATGTTCTTATCCCGTCACAGCGAGAAGAATGTACAGAAGTGTACACGAGAGGAAAGCACAAAGGGGAGAGAAAGCCGGGAAAGCTGATCGAAGCCGAATGTGCATACTATGCTGATTTTGTGTATTATGAGAACGGTCAGCAAGTCGTGGAAGATACAAAGGGATTCAGAACGAAAGAGTTCATTATCAAGCGCAAATTGATGCTCTGGGTTCATGGAATTAAAATCAAAGAGACGTGAAAAGAAGGTGGGGCAATGACATTGCTCGGAATGCTCATTACATTTCTGGCGTGTTCCGTAATTGTTCTGATGATCGTTACAAGCATCTATGCTGTGATGAAGGACAGCGAGGACGAACGAGTCAACCGGCTTGCAAACAAGCGTATTCGTGAAATCCTGTCCGGCACTCAGATTGTGGTAACACAGCACGTTCAGATTGTGGATGAAACCAAGTAAACGAGAAAAAGCCTGTGCAAGTTAGGGCTTGCACAGGCGCTCGGAGAAAAAGGAAAATTCAAAGAATGATGAAACCAAAAACATTATAGCACGATGGGAGGTATTTGTCAAGATGGGAAAGATTAGGTCAAACTATATACGAAGCCGGTCTGAAACTGAGAGAATCGCCCGTGAAGCTGCGAAGGCTGAATTGAAGAAGCAGAAGCAGACAATCTGTCCTGAATGCGAACAGATGATAACGAATCAGGTTTGCGCTGTGATGTGTAAAGCCTTGCACGACCGGTACGGGTTCGGAAAGAAGCGGCTTTCAGAGCTGCTTTCGTTGGCTCAGGGGTTTGCCGATTTCCTGAATGGCAAGCACCCTGACGGGAAGGAATACACGCCCATTGCTGCCGTAGAATGGCTGAAAACCAGATACGGCATCGACTTGGAGAATATGCCATGAACGATAAATCACCATGTTTCGAATGTGAGGAACGCAAAGTCGGCTGCCATGCCGAGTGTGTGCGTTATCTGGAATGGAGAAAGAAGAAGGACGAGCAGAACGAAGCTGTTAAGGCTGAAAAGATTTCAAGCAACCTGTTCAGTCATGCTGCTTGGCTCATGAAGAAAGCGAGACAGAAGAAATGAAAACCAAATTGAAAGTTTGCAGAGAGCCTTCCGTTCAGAAGTGTTTGACCTGCACAAGACCTGAATGCGATGCACCTCTGCGTGTTGCACCTGATATCAGCGAGCTGTATGCTCTGTTGCACGTTGGTATGATCGCACCGCAGGCTATTGCGAATCATATGCATAACAAGGGAAAGAGATTCGGGAAGGCGGCGAAGAAATGCAAGGAATGATCCCACAAGAATATCCATTCCCGCAGTATGCTGAGGATTTGACACGGGTTCAGGTGATAGAAACGTGTATTAAGATGAAGCAGCACTTTCGAGACCATGACAGAATCCTGATTTCCGTATCAGGTGGAAGTGATTCAGATTGCATTGTGCATCTGGTATGCAAGTATTTTCCCGAGTATGTAGAGAAATGCCATTTCGTGTTTGTGAACACCGGCTTGGAGTATGCAGCAACGAAACGGCACTTGGATGATCTGGAAGAAAAGTACGGAATCAAAATCAATCGTATTCGTGGAAAGTCTGTCGTTACTGTTATCCGTTCTTCTGGTATTCCGATTCTTTCAAAGATCAAGTCAAAGTTTCTTGGATTGTATATCAGAGGTTTTCCGTCTGGCGAAAAATATGTTTTCGGAGATGGCTACAAAGTGAAAAAGCTGCAATTCACTGAAAACCAGAAAAGGCTTGCCATATATCTGAAATCCAATGCGATTTCTGTTTCTTCAAAGTGCTGTGATGATAGCAAGAAAAAGCCCATACATACATACATACATACATACGGTATTGACCTTAATTGCACCGGAGAACGAGAAGCGGAGGGCGGTCAACGTGCTATGATTCATAAAAGCTGTTTCGAGTGCAAAGAAAAAGGTCCAGACAAATATATGCCGCTTTGGTGGTGGGATGATTACGTAAAAGCCGATTTCAAAGCTGCTGAGGGTATCACGTATTCAGACTGCTACGAAGTGTATGGTATGAAGCGCACCGGCTGTTGCGGCTGTCCGTTTAATCTGGATATCGCACGAGACTTGCAGGCAATGTATGAGTACGAGCCTAATTTGTATAAGGCTTGTATGAATGTTTTCGGCTTGGCATACGAGCTGACAGATCGGTTCAACTGCCGCCGCAAGAAATGCCTGCCTGATTCGTTTCAAATGACGATAGAGCAAGAAATCGAAAGGGGTAACGAGAATTGAGTGAAGGGAAAATCAAAGACAACAACTATGTTGTTATTCAAGGCTGGATGCTCAACCAGTTGGGATTGAAGGGCAACGAACTTCTGATCTATGCCATTATTTATGGATTTACTCAGTCAGAAAGTCAGGAGTTTACCGGGAGCCTGCAATACTTGGCTGACTGGACGAACAGCACGAAGCGCAGTTGTATATCAATAATTCAGTCTTTGGTGACTAAAGGATATATCAATAAGCGCGATGAAATTATCAACGGTGTGAAGTTCTGCCGATACAGTGCTGCAATTTCACCAGTGGTGAAAAATTTTCACGGGGGTGGTGAAAAAATTTCACCGGGGGGTGGTGAAAAAATTTCACCCAATAATATAGATATAGATAATATAGAAGATAACCAAGAGTATATAATGCGCACAAAGCGGAAATCGTTCTGCAAACCAACCCTCGAAGAGGTCCGAGCCTATTGCCGAGAGCGAAACAACAATGTGGATGCCGAACGCTTCATTGATTACTACACTTCGAATGGATGGAAGGTCGGAAGGAATCCAATGAAGGATTGGAAAGCCGCAGTCAGGACGTGGGAGCGCAAGGGCTGGGCTGGGTACGGCTACAGAGGACCGGAACAGAAAATCAACCCCAATAACATCCCTGCTGACGCAAACGACCTGCGGCATATCTTCGGAGACTGAAACGGAGGTGATCTCATGAAAGCTGATATTTGCGCTATCTTTTCAGAAGCAAGCGCAAAGGTTCCGAAACCTGAAAAGGAGTATTTCGACAAGTCGGATGGGCTGCTTCATTGTGCTGCCTGTTCTGAGCCTGTTCAATGCAGAATCAATGTGCTGGGCAAAGAAATGGTTATGCGTTCCATCTGCTCGTGCATCAAAGCGCAGAACGAAAAGCTGGATGCACAGAAGCGCATGGACGAGATTGAACGAAACCGTGATGCGTGTTTTGAAGGGTCAGACATGATAAACTGGACATTCGACAAGGACGATATGCAGAACGAACGGCTGTCTTATGCTATGGCGAAGTATGCGGCACTGTTTCCTGACTTCCTGAAAGACGGCAAGGGGCTTCTGCTGTATGGCACGAACGGAACAGGAAAAACGTTCTATGCTGCCTGCATTGCAAACCGGCTGATTGATTCCGGCAGGAAGGTGCTGTTCACTTCGTTCTCACGTTTGGTGAATACCTTGCAGGGGATGTATGAGGGCAAGCAGGAATACATAGACGGGCTGAGTCAGTACGAGCTGATTGTTCTTGACGATCTGGGAGCGGAACGGCAGTCTGAGTATATGCAGGAACAGGTTTTCAACATTGTGAATGCTAGAGTATGCTCAGGGCTGCCAATGATCGTTACAACAAACCTGACCTTGCAGGAGATCGGCAAGCCTTCTGATTATGAACGAGCGAGGATATATAGCCGAATCCTTGGCAAGTGTGTACCGGTCGAAATCAAGGGCTCAGACAGGCGAAAAGAGACCTGCAAAAAAGAATATGGCGGTATGCTTGCCAAATTAGGGCTGTAACTGGCTGTTTCAGAGGGGTTTGCAAATTTTTGGTGAAAGTATACCCTAAATGGCAAACCCCTCTCAAAAGGCTTGCAAATGGCTCTGAGGACTATTCGAGAATTAATGGCATCATTTACCGTTACGGCAATCATGGTGCTGCCTGGGAAATAATAGGAAGGACGTGCGGCTATGCGTGATAAAATTGATTTGGAAGTGATTCAGAATGCACTGGAAGAATACAGCGATTATGCCAAAAAGAGGGATGCCGCAATCGTGCAGTATATCGAGACCGGTGACGATTCCGGAATGCGGAAGCTGCTGAAAGATACAGAAGGCATTGACGTTCCTGACAGCGAAGCTACTGTATTTCATGCCGGTATTCTGAAATCTGCACAGTATTGTGTGAATATCCCAGAAGAGATCAAGGCGAAGGCTTTTGCTCAGTGCCTTGAAATGGGGTTCAATCCTTTTATCGAGTGAGGTGTGAAAAATGGAAGAAAGAAAAACCGCGAAGCTCAGAAAACTGACCGAAGAAGAAATCCGCGACTACATCGAGCAGTACGAAAGAAAAATGACATGCATCTGTACTGCTTGCGAATCGCTGTGCTTTGAGTCGGACAAATACTGCGCGAACTGCGGCGCGGAACTGGAGGACGAAGCATGAACGAAATCCTTGCGACGGAATATTCCGAACAGTTCGACCGCGAGCGAAAAGCTCGTGTCGAGATTAGCTTTCATAAATACGGCCCGGCGCGGAAGAATTTTGCAGAAGGGCGCGTTGATGCGTTGAAAACCGCAGAGCTTTGCCTTGAAGCATTCAAGCGCGACCACAACACAGAGCATCTTGTGGATGCTGCAAACTATTTGATGTTCAGATTCAAGTACCCGATGCCGGGAGAGTATTTCAAACCAACGGATTCAAGCGGCTCGGCTGGGACGGTCGGAACGCCGGTCAATATGGAGTAGGAGGCGCAGACAATGGATGAACTGAAACCGTGCCCGTTCTGCGGACAGGAAAAATATATTGTCGTGCTTGCAGAAGGTCATTGCGACAATCGGCAATACCAGATTGTCTGTGACGCATCCGGAGAAGGCGGATGTGGTGCAAGCTGCGGCTGGCAGGATACGCTGAAAGAAGCAAGAGAAGCATGGAACAGGAGGGCTGACAATGGCTGATTTGATTAACAGAGATCATGCCGCACAGGCAATCGAAGCATATCTTTGCAGTCAATGCGATTACGATACAGATCGCGATTCTGAGTGCATTGCCTGTCCGCATCTTGACGGTGGCGAAATTCTGAAAAGCGTTCCCGCCGTCAACCGCTGGATTCAGTGCGCCGAGAGGCTGCCGGAAAACAGGGAGCGTGTTCTGGTGTGTTTCAGAAGCGGAACTGTGCATATTGCTGTCTGGTATGGAGATTATGACGAAAAAGGTGCATGGGAAGTCACAAGTAAATTCCCGACGAAGCTGTACCGAACATACACAATTCCGAAATGGATGCCGATGCCTGACGCTTGCGAACCGCCGGAAGGAGGTGCATGCGATGCCGAACATTAAGTGCGATGAATGGATTTGCGCAAACAATGGCGGCGGATACTGTAAACTCGGTAGCAGCGACAGCGAATACGCAACTCTGATTATTGAGGGCGGAGAGTGTATGTCATTCGAACTGAAAGAAGGTGCTGAGAATGGCTGAACTGAAATTGCGTAACTGCCCGTTTTGCGGGAGAAAACCAAAGATCACCGACTTAGGGCAAGTCAAGATTTTAGCTTGCGAGTTTTCCGGCTGCGGCGTAAAACCTAGAATCTGCTATACATGGAAACCGGAAAAAGAGAAAGAGGCGTTTATCACATGGAACAGGAGGGCAGGCGATGAAGGATAACACTTGCGTCTGCTGCGGCAGAATCATCCCAGAAGGAACAATGATCTGCTTGCAGTGTGGATATGCTGACGATATGCAGACTTTCAAAACCGAGAATGCTGTCAAGGACTCTGCCGAGAGGGAAAAGCGTATACGTAGAATGATGGACAACAAAGTCACCGAGTTTTTGTGGCAGTATATCTGCAAGCGCAAGAAATCATGCCCAGCAAGTACGTGCGCAGAATGTGTTCTGAACTGGTTGAACGAGAAAGAGGGTGTGAAGGATGGCTCAAAAGGTCCATCTTAAACCGTGCCCGTTCTGTGGGCATCCTGCTCATATGTGCGGGCGGGAAGAAAAAGAATATTTCGATGCGCAATGGGCTTCAAATTACCATATGTCGTATTGGGTTGTCTGTTTTCATGACATTACGTGCTGGCTCGGCTCTGTTCATTCACGCGCATACGGTTCTGTGGATGGTGTGAAGTATACCAGCGAAGAAGCTGCCGCGAATGCTTGGAATCGGAGAGATGGCAATGAATGATCTGCTTTCTTGCTTTCTTTGGATATGCAAGCAGGACACAAATTACTGCACAAAGCATGCGTATGTTTATCCATGTACGTGGTGTTCAGGTGCAACCGGTATTCCTCTGAAACGTGTCAGAAATGCCATGAAGCGGCTTGCGAGTTATGGGTATGTGAGAATAGACACAGACGGCGGCTACGATGATTGGAACGAGCGTATATGGTGCTTGCGTGGGTATGTCCTGACAGAAAAAGGTCGCGGAACAGCTATCTGGAAGAAGTACGAACGAGAAGAAATTGAGTATATCGAAAGGAGCTTGCACGGGGATGGATGAGCTCGTAATTAAACAAATCATAAAACAGACAATTGCGGAGATGAAGCGGCAGGAATTGCTGCTTGACACAGAACGTGTTGTATATACTGAAATTTCCGACCGGCTTCATAGCTACTACGAAACCGATGGAGATTCCGACAAGGAACTGCGGAACGCTCTGATCTCGATTCGGAATGATAAGTATTATGACATTATCCCTGCTTTCTATCGTGACGGAAGTACGGTCGAGCAGATAGCTGAGATCATGGACGTTGACAGCCGGACGATATCTCGGAACAAAAAGCGGCTCTGTCTCGAAATATATACCTTGCTTCCGACATGATCTGTTTCCAAAATGGAAAAAGTTCAACCCGTGCAAATAATGCACGGGTTTCTTGTTTTCTTCTGCTGTGGTGTCATGTGACACCATTGTCAAAGCTCTGGTTTTGTGTTATGATCGAAAAAAAGATCACAGGAAGGTGAAACCGAATGAACATCATTGAAATGTCGGTCGATGATCTCATACCGTATGAAAACAACCCGAGAAAGAATGACGAAGCCGTTGACAAGGTTGCGCTTTCAATCTCTGCTTTCGGTTTCAAGGTTCCGATTGTTATTGACAAGGATAATGTGATCGTCACCGGTCATACCCGCCTGAAAGCTGCAAAGAAACTTGGTCTCACTGTTGTGCCTTGCATCAAGGCAGATGATCTGACAGAGGAACAGATCAAAGCCTTTAGGCTTGCAGACAACAAAGTCTCTGAGTTTTCCGAATGGGACGATGAAAAGCTCATGAAAGAGCTTGAAGCACTCGGAGATATTGACATGAGCCTTTACGGCTTTGAATTTCCGGAAGATTCTGACGGGGAAGAGGACGACACATATATGTCGATGTGTGATGTGCCGTGCAGGCTGACTGCTCCGAATCTTGCTTTCGATGAACTTTCAAAGCCTGTTTTGAACCCTCAATTTATTTGATTTTTACGTGCATTTTCAATATCAAGGTGGCGAAAAAGATAATAAAGACGGTTTTCAACAAAAAGGGGCGGTATTATGGGACGTAAAGGGAAATACGAAACTCATGTGCTGCCGTATTTGCAGCAGATTTCTGAATGGTGTTCGGACTATGACGAGAAGCAAATTGCAGATATGCTTGGTATCGCTCAGATATCATTTGAAAGGTACAAGAAGCAACACAAGGAACTGCAAGAAGCTCTACGGCACGGGCGCATGATTCTGGTATCTGATCTCAAAGCTAGTCTCAAAAAGAAAGCAAAGGGCTTCTACTATGACGAGACAAAGACCACTATTCGTGAAGAAGGTGGAAAGCGTGTACAGATCATTGAAAAATTCAAGAAGTATGCGCAGCCAGATACCGGCGCGATACATTTGCTTTTAAAGAACAACGATCCCAATTGGACGAATGACGACCAGACAATCCTTGCTTTGAAGCGAAAGCAGTTGGAGATCGCAGAACAGAAAGCCGAAGCCGATAATTGGTGATTGTATGTATACGCTTTCAAACTTCTATCATTCCAAAGACTGGGAAAAGCTGCTGAAACAACTGCGGCTTGAACGTCTTGACGATAACGGGGAGATCATCTGCGAATACTGCGGAAAGCCTATCACAAAAGCGTATGACATGATAGGCCACCACAAAGAGTATTTGACAGAAGATAATGTCAATGATTTCTCTGTATCTCTGAATCCTAATAATATATCGTTCGTTCATCACCGTTGCCATAATCGCTTGCATAACAAGCTCGGTTATGCTGCCCGAGAAGTCTATCTCGTCTACGGTGCGCCGTTGTCTGGCAAGCGTACATGGGTTTCAAATAATATGTCTGGGAATGATCTCATAATCGACATGGACGATATATGGATGTGCATTTCAGGGCGTGGAAAGTATGACCACAATAACCGCATAAAAGGGATCGCGTTTGCGGTGCGTGACAGGCTCATAGAAGCGGTCAAGTATCGTGCAGGTAAATGGTATACTGCGTATGTTGTCGGCGGGTATGCGTTAAGCAGCGAGCGCGAGAGGATATGCAGAGAACTTGGCGCTCGTGAAGTCTTTGTCGATACTCCGAAAGACGTTTGTCTTGAACGGCTTGAAGGTCAGGACGATTCTGCAATTGACAAAGCCGAATACCGGCAGTTCATTGCTGACTGGTTCGAGAAGTACACCCCCCTATGACGTTCAGTTCCTGCCCTTTGGGGGACA
>JAEIGA010015851.1_pt1 | contig 11472 bp, 6 predicted proteins | sample 9270691 | NCBI WGS metagenome assembly JAEIGA01 (sample SAMN17057246, study PRJNA624740) | gut metagenome | biome: biome; isolation source: fecal sample | host: Bos grunniens | place: China: Xizang | collected 2019
AATGTCTTTGCTTCATCCAATCTGCCTTCAATCATATAGTTGCGGATATTGTCCATGAAAGTGTCATCTTTCTTAGATGCTTTGTTGATAGTGATGAATCTTTCTGTGAAGATGTATATAGCCACTATTGAGAAGATTGCTAGAACGAGCATAATCCAGCCGCCTTCTTTTGCTAATTGCCATAATGACAATTTGATTTCTTCTGCTTCTGCTGTGCTGATGAGGTCGCCTGTGACCTGAAGAATGATGCTTAATAAATTCATACTTTTGTTTTTTTATATGTTATTTTATATTTAACTATCTTTTTCTTAAAATATTATAAATTATCTGGCATCCAGATTCTGCCGCTTGAACTATCTGACGATGCTCCTGTTACTGATGATAGCACGTTGATTTTTCCTTCCATTTTCAGTGTTGCCAGGAATGCGAAAATCAAGGCTTCTTTGTAGTCGATAATCATTGTGTCAGGAATCACAATCTCATGTTTGCTTAATTCTCTTATTCTGCTGATGAGATATTGGTTCTTTGCGCCTCCTCCTGTGATGAGCATCTTGCTCGGCTCCAGATGGTTTGTTGAATTTGTAATCTGAAGAGCTATATGTTCGGTGGCAGTAGCTAATAAATCATAGACAGACAATCCAGAATCGTCTATGACTTTATGCTGTACGTTTTCAAAAAACTCTCTACCTAATGACTTAGGCGCATCTTGCTTGTAATAAGGATTGTCGTTCAAGATGTTTAGCAACTCTTGGTTAACAGAGCCTTTGCAGGCGAAATTGCCGTTGTTGTCATAGTCGTATCCTAGTTTTCCAGCCAGATAATTAAGCAGCTGATTTGCCATGCAGATGTCGTATGCTGTACGATTGTCATCTGTTTCGTATGATACGTTTGCAATGCCGCCAATATTAAGGCATATAGGATATTCTGCAAAAAGATGGCGGTCGCCAATAGGGACGAGAGGCGCTCCTTGTCCTCCTTTTTCAACATCTTCGGTACGGAAATCGTTGATGGTCATGATGCCTGTTGCGTTAGCAATCTCCTGTCCGTCACCAATCTGGAGTGTGAATCCTTCTTCTGGACGATGGAAAATGGTGTGCCCGTGTGATGCGATGAGCTTAGGTTCCATATCATATTTCTTTATGAACTTTTGTGTTATGGTTCCTAAATATCTTCCGTATTCTTTATCGAGTTCCTTAAGTTCTTCCTTGTCTTTGTTGAATGCCAGGCTGAGCTGTTCTTTCCAATATTCTGAATATGGAACGTTGCCTGCTTCAACTATTTGGAAAAACCATGTCTTATTGTCGTGGCTGAAGTTGACGTATGCAATATCAACGCCATCGAGCGAACTCCCCGACATTAATCCTATTACCTTAAAATCTCTCATATTTACAATACGTTAACTATTGATTTCAAATTAATGCTGTTGGAGCCTTTAATCAAAATTTTCTTGCCTGAAATATCATTGTCATTTATAAAAGCCAGCAGCTCTTCAACATTGGTGAAGGTGCTGAAGTAGGTTCCTGCAGCCTTCTTGAATTCTTCGCCAACGAGCATAACGTTCTCAAACTTAAGTTCTTTGATGAGATTTATGATGGTTTGATGTTCTTTTTCAGAATCCTTGCCGAGTTCTCTCATATCGCCTAATATTAATAAGGTGTTTTCAGAACTTATGTTTCTGAAGTTTTTTATTGCGTGATGCATGCTCACAGGATTGGCGTTGTAAGCATCCATTACTATTTCATTTTTTTCGCTTTTAATGTATTGAGAGCGGTTGTTGGTAGGAGTGTAGTTTTCAAGAGCTTCTATGATAAGGCTTTTCTCGATGTTGAAGTAGCAGCCCACTGAAATAGCAGCCATTACATTTTCGAAGTTATAATCTCCTACTAAATTAGTCTTAATCTCATTTCCTTCCCAATTGATGATGAGGTAAGGATTTGAAGAAACGATATTTGCTTCTATATCGGCCTTGTTGTCTTTCCCGTATGTATGAGAATCAATGCCGTTTGATAGTTCCATCAGGAGTTCGTTGTCGCGGTTGACGAATATTTTGCCATTTTTGTTTCTGATGAAATCGTATAATTCATTTTTGGTTTTAACCACTCCTTCAAAACTTCCGAAGCCTTCAAGGTGTGCTTTGCCTATATTTGTTATTATCCCGAAATCAGGATTTGCTATTGTGCAAAGCTGAGCTATTTCGTTAGGGTGGTTGGCTCCCATTTCCACGACAGCCATCTCTGTGTCAGGCTTTATGCGTAACACTGTGAGTGGAAGTCCAAGGTGATTGTTGAAGTTGCCTTGTGTGTAAATGATATTGTATTTTTTAGAAAGGACAGCTGCTGTCAATTCTTTTGTCGTTGTCTTTCCGTTAGTTCCGGTTATGCCTATAATTGGAATGTTGCATTTCTCTCTATGAAGTCGTGCTAGTTCCTGAAGTGTTGTCAGACTATCGTCAACGATGAAAAGACGTTCGTGATGAGGGAGGTCTTTTCTGTCGGCTATCACGCAAGACGCTATGTTTTCTTCGGCTACTTTATATGCGAAATCATTTCCGTCGAAGCGTTCGCCTTTGAGAGTTACGAACACGCAGCCTTCTTCAATCATGCGGCTGTCGGTAGATACAAGATATTTTTGAGAATAATATTGATAAATCTTTTCTATTGTTTTCATTGTCAAAAAAAAAGCCGTCTTTGTTTTTGACGGCTTATAAGTTATGTGTGAATAATTTATTTTGCCAATGCTGTGCCAATTTTATTCATAGCACATCTGAAGCCTATTGTTGAAGATGAGTTGTCTTCTTCCATAAAACGGCGTACTGAAGGGCTTAAGTAATAAGGTCCGTCGGCCCATGAACCACCTTTATATACTCTTGATTTGTCAGAGATTAAAGTTGTTTCGCCATAGTTGTACATTTTTTGAGTATAAGTTTCTTGTTTGTCTGATGTCTTTTCCCAGTCAGAACGTGCTATTGTTGTGGTGTTGTCACCATCTTTGTAGTTAAGATTGTATTTTGTTGTATCGTTGCTATTGTCGCCGCGATATGGGTTGTGGTCGTTGAAGTCTTCGTATGAAAGAGGACGATAGATGTCGAGGACCCATTCTGATACATTGCCAGCCATGTTATACAAACCGTAGTCGTTTGGCCAGTATGATGCTACAGGGGCTGGGAATGCGGCGCCGTCGTTTAAGTTGCCAGCGATACCCATATAGTCACCTTTGCCTCTTTTGAAGTTAGCTGTGAAGTTGCCACTATAATTCTTTTCATTTGTTCTGATGCCGTCAGAGTTCCATGGGTACACTTTACGTTCGACGATGATTTCGTTTTGAGTGTTGCCGATGAGACCTAAAGCTGCATATTCCCATTCGGCTTCGGTTGGGAGTCTGTATTTAGGAAGAAGAATGCCGTCTTCCATTTTTACATTATTGTTTACGTCTGTTGTTCCTGCTTGTGCAGTGGCATTGCTTTTATAAAGACCTGATAAATATGAGTCTGTTGTGAAAAAGTTATCTTTGTTAAGGTCGTTGTTGTATGCTATTACACCAGCATCAACTAATATTTTTTCATTTACACGGTCGGAACGCCATAAAGCGTAATCGTTGGCTTGTAACCATGTAACGCCAACAACAGGATAGTCTCTGTAAGAAGGGTGACGGAAATAAATCTCAACCATTGGTTCGTTGTATGACAAAGAGTTGCGCCATACTGTTGTGTCAGGTAAAGCTTTGTTTACCATTTCTGGATATTCATTGCCATAAACTCTATTTAACCAGTGAATGTATTCGAGGTAATCTAAGTTGCTGACTTCTGTCTGGTCCATGTAAAATGATGAAACGGTGACTTGTCTTGGAGTGTTGTTCCATTCATAATAAGGTGTTTCTACAGTTGCACCCATAGTGAAAGTACCGCCTTCAATGGCAACGAGTCCTGGACCTGCGATTTGTTCAACAGATTCAACGACCTTGAAATTGCCGTTTGATGGGTCATTGTATGACCAGCCTGTTGTACGTGACGCAGTTTGTTGTTTACATGAAACTAATACTAAACTTACACATAATAATGTGAGTAATGATTTAACAAAATTTCTTCTACGCATTATCTTAATTTTTTACTTTCTAAAACTTGAAAAGGTGATAAATATTGTATCTTTATGAAAAAAATACCTAATCCAATTTTGGATTGCAATTTTACGAATTTTTTTTGAAATAATGTGAAAAAAATATATTTTTTTTGAAATGTTTATGAACAATAAAAAATGCGTATCTTCGTTCCGTTTTTGTATATTAAAATAATTAAATCGTGATTTTTTATGAGAAGTATAAGTTGTTACAAAACAGTTATATACATTTTCTTTTCTTGGCTTTTATTATTGTGTAATGACATGAATGCACAGACCGAAAATGCATTCACTGTTGATTTTAAATGGAATGGAATTGAAAATTATAAATTAGGAGATGAGATTTTGTCGCGTGTCTCTTTTGAAGGCGCATCTTACAAAGGTGATTTTGTTGATGATAAACCAATCTTTACAAAACAGATTCCTGTTTGGGACGACAATATTGAAGCTGTGTTTGATGTGATGGTGACAAAATCGGAGCCTGTCCCTTCCGATGAGCTTCCTCTGCTTCTGGGTGTTGATAATGTAATGCCTTATCATACGCATTCTATTTTTAATTCTCGCGAAAATTCAAACATTTATTTCTCTCTTTCTCCTTTCTTTTTGAATGGTGATACCGTGATGCGAATTGTTTCTTGTGATGTGACATATTTTCTGAAACAGCTCAAGAGGGATAATAGAAAAACGTATGTCGAAAACTCTGTGCTCGATTCGGGAAAATGGTATAAGATGTCGCTTCCTTCAACTGGAATGTACAAGATAACTTATTCTGAACTTGCAGAGATGGGTTTGCCAGTGGCTTCTATAAACCCAAAGAATATAAGGATTTATCATAATGGAGGAGGCGTACTCCCAATGCTGAACTCTGCCGAACGTCATCAGGATTTGGTTGAAATACCAATATATATTTATGGCGAAAACGATGGCGCCTTCAATGAAAATGATTATATCATATTTTATGCAAGAGGTCCGCTGACATGGGATTACAGCAACGGCGTATATTCAAGAATTTCTAATCCATATTCCGATTATTCTTATGCTTTCCTTACTGCAGACAAGGGCGAAGGCAAACGTATTCAGCTTGCTGAAAATATAGCTGACGAAACAAGTGTTAATGTGAACTCTTTCCTCGATTATAAACTTAAAGAGGATAATTTATATAACCTTAATAATATGGGCGCTGCTTGGTATGGCGATAAATATGATGCAACAACTTCAATGTCATATAATTTTAATTTTCCTAATATTATTGAGAGTAAGAAATGTAATATTAAAGTTGATGCGGCTTCAAGAAATACCGTGTCTCAATCTTATTTTGATGTTAGGGTTAATGGCAGTTCTGTGATTACTATTAGATTTAATAAGACATCGGATGGCTTCGGTACGGCAGGAAGCTCGAACAATATAAAATTCAATTCTGCTACCGATAATATTACCGTAAATCTTAATTATGTAAAGAATGCGTCATCTTCATCAGGATGGCTCGATTATATCGCTATAAATGCATGGCGCGAGCTTATATTCACTGGCAATGTGATGTTGTTTAGAAATCCTGAATGTGATGATGTGACGAAGAATTACAGATATGAAATCAGAAATGCATCAAGCTCTGTGCAGGTCTGGGATGTGACAAATCCTGTGGAACCTAAAAAAATGAATCTCAAGTATTCTTCTAATACTGCTTCTTTTGTCGTTGGCGGAGCTGAAGAGAATGAGTTTGTTGCTTTTAACGGAAATGATTTCAATAAGGTGGCTTACGTGTCAGCTGTTGAGAATCAGAATCTTCATTCAAAATATAATTTCGATTATCTGATAATTACTCATCCCGACTTTGAATCGCAGGCACGCCGTCTCAAAGAGTTGCATTCAACTTATGACGACTTGGAAATAGAAATCGTTACTCCTAACCAGATATATAACGAGTTCTCTTGCGGAGCTCTTGATATAGCAGGCATACGCGATTATATTAAGATGATTTACGACAAGTCTGATGAAAGATTGAGATATGTGCTTCTTTTCGGCGATTGCTCCTTTGACTTTAAAAACAAAAGTGGTAATGTTTGTTTCATACCATCTTATCAGTCAGAGTCTTCTCTTAACCCTGGCAGCAATGTGTATGATGATTTCTTTGTAGCTCTCGATAATAATGAAGGTGATATGACATCGGCATTTGCCAATGATGTGGCAATAGGAAGAATGCCTGTTAACACTCTGGAAGAAGCTACTATAGTGGTAGATAAGATAGAAAGATATATCAACAATGACGAGGAATCGATGGGACATTGGCGCAAACTCATAACATTTGTTGCTGACGATGATGACACTTATTATATGTCGCATGCTGAACAATTGGAAAATCTTGTTAAAGAAGATATGGGCGATGACGTTAATTTCGACAAAATCTTTCTTGATGCGTATCCTCAGGTTGCAACATCCAGCGGACAGCGTTCTCCTGAATGTAATGCGGCAATAACAAATAGAGTAGAGCTTGGCTCTTTGATAGTTAACTATATAGGCCATGCTGGAGAACTGGGCTGGGCAGAGGAGCGAATTCTGACAAATGATGATATTTTCTCATGGCATAATTCTCCTAAATTGAACCTTATGCTGGCTGCTTCTTGTGAGTTCAGCCGCTATGATGACCATACAAGAACTTCATCTGGTGAGTATGTGTTCCTTAGCAAAAACGGCGGAGCCATTGCAATGTACACAGCAGCCCGTGTGACCTACGCCTCGCAGAATCAAAGTATGATGAAAAGATTCTACAGACGTTTGTTTGACGTTGAAGGCGGTGAGTTCGTTACCATGGGCGAGGCTGCCTTGGCCGCAAAACAAGAGGCAGACGCTAATTGCCATGATTATGTATTCTTCGGCGACCCTGCTCTACGACTTAACTTCCCTAAAAACAAGATTGAATTGACATCTATAAATAATCACGACGTATCTCAAGTTGATACGCTTAGGGCTTTGCAAAGCATTAATATAAAAGGTGTGGTGAAAGATGTCTTCGGTAATCACCTCAATGATTTCAATGGAATAGTAAATGTCAATGTGTATGATAAGGAAAACACATATACAACATTCGGCAATGAATCTGATGTTTACTCATTCAATTTACGCGATAATATTATCTTTACTGGAAAAATGCCAGTCGTGAATGGTGAGTTTGATGTTGATATAACCTTGCCGAAGGATATTAATTATAGTTACGGCAATGGCTTGATGAGTTTCTATGCTAATAGTGAAAACGCTGATGCTCAAGGTTCTTTTGCTAACTTTATTGTAGGCGGCTTAAATCAGGATGCCGAATCAGATGAGACAGCTCCGAAAATAATAGTTTATATGGACGATGAGGCATTTGTAGATGGTTCTATGACAAATGAAAATCCTCTTCTTATAGCTTATATCAAAGATGAGAATGGCATAAACACATCTTCCGCAGGAATAGGCCATGATATCACAGCTACATTGACTGGCGCTACTAACAAGACTTATTCTTTAAACAATTATTATGAGGCTCCGACAACACCGTACGAGTTCGGAAAGGTGGCATATAAATTATACAACCTTAACGAAGGTGAACACATTTTAACTCTCAGAGCATGGGATATTTATAACAATTCCAATACAGCTACAATACGTTTCAATGTTGTTAAAGGAAAAATTATCAGTATAGAAAATCTTGTCAATTATCCAAATCCTATGTCTGACAATACAAAGTTCACTTTTGAACATAATCAGAAAGATAATGAGATAAATATTCAAGTAAGAATTTATGATATTGTAGGACAGTGCGTTAGAACTATAGAAGAAACTAGCTATGGAACGACAGCAAGAATAAATCCAATTAGCTGGGACGGCAGCTCGGACAACGGAAGCAAGTTGCCTGCAGGAATGTATATCTATTATGTGACAGTGTCAAATTCACATGGTGAAAAAACATCGGCTTATTCTAAATTGATAATTAAATAATTATTATCTTTGCACAAATTTTTTGCATGTTTTTTTTTTTTTAAATACAATAACAGAAATTGTTACTCGTTAGTCTAAATATTATTGATATAAATAAAGTATGAAAAGAATTAAACTATTTACATTACTCTTCGTAATGCTTTTTGCAAGTGCTAACGTCAATGCACAATCAGATGCAACAATTGGCGAAATCTTAGGACATAATTTAGAATACAACGTTATTTCAACAGCGGTTCCTTTTATGAGTATCGCTCCTGATGCAAGATCATCAGCTATGGGTGACATAGGTGTTTCAACATCTCCTGATGTTTATTCAATGCACTGGAACCCTGCTAAATATGCTTTCATTGAAGATGACTTTAGTGTAGGTTTGGCTTATAGCCCTTGGCTCAGAAATTTGGTTAACGATATGAACATCGCTTATTTGGGCATGGCAAAACGTATCGACTCCAAATCAACTGTGGCTGCAACATTACGTTATTTCACTCTCGGTGACATCAACTACAGAGATGGTCAAAATGTTGACCAAGGTACATACTCTCCAAACGAATGGGCTGTTGACCTCGCTTATTCACGTAAGTTGGGTAAATATCTTTCTGGATCTGTTGCTGGTCGTTTCATCTATTCAAATCTTACACAAGGTTACGATACTTATGCAAAACCAGCTATCTCTGTAGCAGCTGACATCTCTGTTTATTATACAAGAGACGTATATTGGTTCAATGGCATGGACGCTAACTTCTCATGGGGTGCTGCTATCACCAATATCGGTTCTAAGATGAATTATGACGAGGCTACACTCGATAAGGACTTCATCCCAACAAACCTTCGCTTCGGTCCTACATTGAAACTTGATATCGATGATTACAACTCATTCGCTTTCTCAATCGATTTCAATAAACTTCTCGTTCCAACACCTCCAATCTATATGACAGACTCTACTGGAACAACTATCTATGAAAATGGTAAACCAGTCATCGGCGCAGGTAAGGATAATGAAGTAGGCCTCGTTCAAGGTATGATTCAATCATTCTACGATGCTCCAGGCGGATTCAAAGAAGAACTTAAAGAATTCACCATCGGACTCGGTGCCGAATATTGGTATAATCAAGTGTTTACAGTTCGCGCTGGTTTCTTCCACGAAGCTCAAATGAAAGGTAACCGCCGTTATGTAACTCTCGGTGCTGGTCTCCGTTATAACGTTTTCGCTCTCGATGTTTCTTACTTGGTTCCTGTTAACAACACAGCAACATCAGGTCAAAACCCTCTCGAAAACACACTCCGCTTCAGCTTGACATTCAATATCGACAAGTGGAGCAACGGTAAAACTCAATTGGAAAAAGTAAACTAATCAATTTACTATAAAAGATTTGACGACTCTTTCATCTTCCTTAATGATATGAAGATGGAAGAGTCCTTTTTTTAATATACTGCAATCTATTTTAATCCTTTCAATAAAGTCGGTATTGTTAAGTTTTATTAACTTCTGTCCTAATATGTTGTAAACCTCTATGGATTTGATGTTTTTTCCTTCTACAAATAAAAAGTCTTTGGTAGGGTTGGGGTAGATGCTTAAATCGTTATCATTCAGATTGCTTTTAACATTTATATAGCCTTCGTGGCGGAAACATTCTTGCTTCGTTGCAACAACCTTAATCTTATTTTCTTTTAACAAAGGCTTGATGTCGATAATGTTGTTGTCGTCAAAAGATGTGGCAATAATTTCCCCGTCGATGCTGAATGCAACTCTGGTGCCTTTTTCTTTTTCAATGATGAAAGAACTGCAGTCGGTTGTTATTTCTTTTGGATAATTTATTTCTATTTCGCGAGGCATCTCTGTGTTGAGCTGAAGGAAAGCGTCTCCGAAATAATGAAAGAGATTGTATGTTATGTCTTTATGTATTGAGAGATATGGCCATGTCGATTGTTTAAGGTAATATTTCCCGTACATATTTGCGAATGCCGGATATTTGAATGTTGTTGTATTGTCTCCGTAATCTGGCAAGAAATCGTTCCAAAGGTAGTCGTAGAATCCCCATACGTATGTGTCGTTGACAAAGGAATATGATATCTGGGAAGCTGCCACTACAGCGACGGCACCGTTTTCTGTCCTTAAGAATCGTTCTGCGAAACAGTCGTTGTCTCCTTCGCCATAACTGAAGTCACCGGTCTGACAATTGGCCGACATGATGAAAGTGAGGTCTTCATTTTCCAATCTGTCGATTTCATAATTTGAAAAATAAGGGTTGCTCCAGTTTTGAAAAGTGCCGTGGTCTCGATGTTGTACTATGAAGGTTCCGTCGTTGATGGCGCGACTCAAATCATATTGGTTGGCATTCCAATCTGTAAGATGTTTCAAATTATCAGGAATATAATTCAATCCGTTTTCTCCGAAATAATCTAACACTAAATCAGTGTTTTCGCCAGTGGACCAGACAGAGTCGGGGAGACCTGTGTTGATGGCATTAAGACGTTTAGGCGTCCTGCCTTTATGTTCGAAATAGCCTGCAATAATTTCTGAGCACAACTGAAACCATTTAGATTCTTCAAAACCCATCGCTGTCACAGGATGCCTGTAATAATCAGGATTTGTGGAAGGTTGAGTTTCATAACGAATGGTTTTCTTGACCATCAGTTCCGCTTGCTGAGCGTTGGCAGCCGGCATACGAGCAATCACCAATTCAGGGAGATTGTCGTCGTTAAAATCGACGAATTTGTTGTCGGCGAGATACTTGATATTGTTTTCGTGATAATTTATCTGGTAAAAAGAAGTGATGCCTTGAGTGGCGTCGGTGGAATAATCTCCGAAGAGAAGAATGGCAGAAGGCGCCATGTCACTGTTTTCATAAATGTTTTTGAAATAATCTCTTAAAGGAATAGGTTTGTTCTCACATATATCATCGATATTAACAACTTTAGTGTAGATGCCTTGTTCGTTGCGGAATCTGGCGAGAGTGTCAGCCCATCGAGCGATGCCGCTGTTGTTAGGTGTGACGATGAGGTATTGGCAGCCTTTTTTATTGTCAACGGACAACGGATAACCGTCAACAGTTCTTGGATATACATCACTAGTACACAAAGTCTGTTGTCCGTTGACTGTTGCCTGTTGACAGCCTAAGGCTAATAATATAAAAATCACAAGTGTTCTCATACTTGCAAAGATAGGAAAAAAGTCAACAAGACTACAAGACCACAAGACTACAAGTTTTTTTTGATACAAGAAATTCAGAAACTCAAAATCTCAGAAGAACTTTGGCTGTTGAACTTTGAACTTTGAACTTTGGCTGTTGAACCTTTTTTTAGTAATGGAGTGATGAAGACAGTAATGATATTACCTCAAACCCTGAAATTCTGAAATCCTGAGTTTCTGGAATCCTCCATCCACTAA
>JAEIGA010015852.1_pt1 | contig 11471 bp, 10 predicted proteins | sample 9270691 | NCBI WGS metagenome assembly JAEIGA01 (sample SAMN17057246, study PRJNA624740) | gut metagenome | biome: biome; isolation source: fecal sample | host: Bos grunniens | place: China: Xizang | collected 2019
AAGATGACAAGCCCGTGAGCCACACTTTCACCCTGCGCAATATGAGTGGCAAGAGCGTGCGCATCCAGCGCGTGCGCACCACCTGTGGCTGTACCTCGGCTGCGTTTGACAGCACTGCCATAGCACCTGGCGCCACCGCGAAGGTCACCCTCATCTACAACCCAGAAGATCGTCCCGGCACCATCGACGTCAATGCCTACGTATACCTTGCCGATGGTAGCAAGCAGCCCACCGTACGTCTCTCGCTCTATGGCGAGGTGCTCGATAGTGACGTGTGGAACCATCTGCCCCAGGCGATGGGTACTCTCCGTGTCAAACGTAAGGAGGTGACCGTGCGCGACCTTCCCACACAAGGATGCCCCTCGGTGCGCATCGCCTGTGCCAATAGCGGCGACAAGCCCTTGCGCCTCAGCGCCTCTATGCTACCCGCCTATGCCACCTTCTGCACCGAACCCGAGGTGATAGCGCCTAGAGCCGAGGCCGACATCGTCGTCACCATCGATGCAGCCAAGCTGCCCAAGCGAGGCGACCTGCGCTTCCCCATGCTTATTGAGGGTATCAAAGGCCGTCCTTCGGAGCGAACTATATACGTAAAAATAGAAAAATAAAAAAACGACACCGATATGAAAAAGACCCTCAACCTCCTGATGCTCATCCTCCTCTTCGTAGGCACATCGTGTACCCCCGAGGAGACCGTAGAACCCACACTCGTAGTCAACACCTACAACCTCGACGGCACATGGATGCTTGCCGAGTGGCGCGAAGCACCTCTGGCCGACAGCACGTATGTATATGTTGTGCTCGACCGCAAGGGCACCTTCAGTATCTACGACAACCTCAGCTCGATGTATCCGGTGTGCCACACCGGAACGTTCACTCTCGAAGAGGACTGGCGTGTGGGGCATGTCATCTCAGGTACCTACGACTTTGAGCTTGGTGCATGGGGGCACCAGTACATCATCACCGACCTCTACAAGGAGTCGATGACGTGGACGGCCAAGGACGACGCTACCGACGTGCAGAGGTTTGTCCGCGTAGCCGACGTGCCCGAACATATCATAGATGCTGTACGCCAATAGGGTGACAGCCAATCAATAAATAGCTTTTGCAACTTCGTGTACGCTATCTGTGGCTGCCATGGCATAGAAGTGTATGCTGGGAACACCATGGGCAATAAGTTCACGACACTGCTCTGTGCACCATTCTATGCCTACCTGACGAACCTCCTCGTCGCTCTTGCACTTCAGCACCTCGGTAGCAAGCGCTTGGGGAATATCAACCTTAAAGGTCTTGGGGATGATACTAAGCTGACGGGCAGTCTTTAACGGCTTGATCCCCGGAATAATGGGAACGGTGATGCCTTCGGCGCGAGCACGTTCGACGAAACGGAAGTATTTCTCATTGTCATAGAACAGCTGTGTAACGGCATACTGCGCTCCTGCCTTCACCTTCTCCTTCAGCCAATAAAGGTCCATCTCCATGTTGGGAGACTCTTCATGCTTCTCCGGATAGCATGCCACGCCATACGAGAAGGGATTGCCCGGCTCCTTGATGGGTGATCCATCGCAAAAGAACCCTTCATTGAAACGGTTGATCTGCCCTTGCAACTCTATTGCATGGCTGTAGCCATTATGTGTGGGGGTAAATACCGACTCATGCTTTGCCTTGTCGCCACGCAACAGCAGGAGGTCGGTAATGCCGAGAAACTGCAAGTCGAGAAGGACATACTCGGTCTCCTCACGAGTAAACCCACTACACAGGATGTGAGGAACGACATTGATATCGTAACGATTCTTGATGGCAGCCGCTACGGCCACAGTACCCGGGCGACGGCGCAACGAGACCTTATGGAATAGCCCATCGGGCGACTCTTGATAGACATACTCGCTACGATGGGTGGTGATATTTATATAACGCGGATTAAACTCACGCAGCGCATCGATGGTACGGAACAAACTGTTGATACCCGTACCTTTGAGCGGTGGGAGCACCTCAAACGAGAATGCCGTGCTTGTGCTTTCCTTTATAGAATCTATAACGCTCATAAGTTCCTGAATGTAGTTATTCGACCATAATCTCAGACAACGCATCGACAATGTCCTTGGCTACCGCGGTCTTGGCCTTCAGCGGATACTCCTTGGCACTCTCCTTGCTGATGATGGTAATCTTGTTGGTATCGTGGCGGAAGCCTGCGCCTGCATCGCCCAATGAGTTGAGCACGATGAAGTCGAGATTCTTGCGCTGTAGCTTGTCCTGCGCATGGGCCATCTCGTCGTGGGTCTCAAGGGCAAAGCCTACGAGGTGCTGATGAGACTGCTTCATGCGACCCAATGCAGCGGCAATGTCGTGCGTGGGCTTGAGGCGCAAGACGAGATCGTCGCCCTCGCGCTTGATCTTGGTGTCGGCTGTGGTCTCGGGAGCAAAGTCGGCCACGGCAGCGCAGAGGATAGCGGCATCGGCCTCCTGGAAGGCTTCTGTGGTAGCGGCATACATCTCGGCACATGACTCCACATCGATGCGGCGGATGCCTGGGTAGAGGGTCTTCATCTGCACGGGACCTGCCACGAGAGTCACCTCGGCACCACGGGCAGCACACTCCTCGGCGAGGGCAAAGCCCATCTTGCCTGATGAATAGTTGCCTATGAAACGCACGGGATCAATCTTCTCATATGTGGGACCGGCAGTGATGACAATCTTCTTCCCTGCCAGCTCCTGGGCCTCGGCAAAGTATCGTTCGAGATAGGCCACGATATTCTCGGGCTCCTCCATGCGGCCCTTCCCCACGAGATGGCTCGCCAGCTCACCCTCGGCAGGCTCAATGATATGGTTGCCATAGCGGCGCAGCGTGTCGAGATTAGCGGTCGTTGAGGGGTGGGCAAACATATCGAGGTCCATGGCGGGAGCTACGAACACGGGGGCCTTCATCGACAGATAGGTGGTGATGAGCATATTGTCGGCAATGCCATGAGCCATCTTGCCGATAGATGAGGCGGTGGCGGGAGCGATGAGCATGGCATCGGCCCACTGACCCAATGCCACATGACTATGCCATGAGCCATCGCGCTGAGCAAAGAACTCGCTGATGACGGGTTTGCTTGTCAGCGCCGACAGCGTGATGGGAGTGATAAACTCCTTGCCTGCGGGTGTAATAACCACCTGCACCTCGGCACCCTGCTTAATCAGCAGACGGATGAGCACCGCAGCCTTATAGGCCGCTATGCTACCGGTGATGCCCAATACGATTTTCTTTCCCTGAAGACTCATCTCGCGCCTAATTTAATGCGTGTCAGCACCTGCTTGGTATTGAGTGTAAAGTCGCCCTGCATCATCCAGCTGTAGTAACCGGGATCACGACGGAACACTTCCTGCACGGGGATGCCCTTATACTTTCCGAAGTTAAACACCTCTACGCCCTGCTCATTGTATACGATGCGGCCAGCAAAGTCCACATTACTGGTGTGTGAAGAGAACTCAGAGAGCCAAGCCACATCGTTCTGCAACTCGGGGTAGCGGTCGAGCTGTGCCTTCAGCACCTCATAGGTGGCACGGGTATCAGCATCAGCGCTGTGGGCGCCTTCGAGCTCCTTGCCACAATAGAACTTCATTGCTGCCACGAGCGTGCGCTGCTCCATCTTATGGAAGATAACCTGCACGTCGATAAACTTGCGGCGAGTCATGTCAAGGTCGACATCTGCGCGGAGAAACTCTTCGGCCAACAGAGGGACATCGAAGCGGTTTGAGTTGAAGCCCGCGATATCGGCTCCCTCAAAGTCTGCAGCAATCTCTCTGGCCACCTGCTTGAAGGTGGGACAGTCCTTGACATCCTCGTCATAGATACCATGTACCTCAGAGGCTTGCTCAGGGATATGCATTCCTGGATTGATACGCATGGTACGTGACATCTCGTTTCCATTAGGGTACACCTTAAGGTACGAGATCTCCACGATACGGTCAGTAGCTATATTCACGCCTGTAGTCTCAAGGTCGAAGAACACCACAGGGTTCTTGAGGTTCAGTTTCATCGTCTTCTTCTTATTTAATTATATGGCAAAGGTAGGCCTTTTTTTTCAATTATTCAACTCGACTGTATCGATTTTAGCTCTGCCTGTCATATAGTTTCCTGCAAAAGTCATGGTCATCACAAAGAGAGAGGTGCCGCAGATGCGACACCTCTCTTTATGCTTTATTGCCGAGTATACTCTCTGACTTATTGAGGACGGCTATAGTTAGGAGCCTCGCTGGTGATAGACACATCGTGCGGATGGCTCTCAAGCACACCGGCATTAGTGATACGTACAAACTTGGCATCGTGCAAACGTTCAATGGTGGGAGCACCACAATAGCCCATACCTGCCTTCAAACCACCTGCGAGCTGATAGATGACCTCATAGAGCGAACCCTTATAAGCTACGCGACCTGCGATGCCTTCGGGAACGAGCTTCTTGGTGTCCTTGGTGCCAGCCTGGAAGTAACGATCCTTAGAACCATTCTCCATAGCCTCAAGCGAACCCATACCACGGTATGCCTTAAACTTACGGCCATTGAAGATGATGGTCTCACCGGGACTCTCCTCGGTACCTGCAACGAGCGAACCAATCATCACACTGTATCCACCAGCAGCGAGTGCCTTCACGACATCACCAGAATAACGCAAGCCACCATCAGCAATGAGGGGCACACCAGTACCCTTAAGCGCCTTGGCGACATCATAGATAGCCGAGAGCTGGGGTACGCCGACACCAGCAACCACACGAGTGGTACAGATACTACCCGGACCGATACCTACCTTCACGCCATCGGCACCAGCCTCAACGAGCATCTTAGCAGCCTCGCCTGTAGCTACGTTACCTACAACGATATCAATATTGGGGAATTCCTTCTTAGCCTCTTTCAACTTCTCGATTACGCCCTTTGAGTGTCCGTGAGCGGTATCGATAACAATAGCGTCAGCACCTGCCTCAACGAGAGCACGCATACGATCGAGGGTGTCGAATGTAACACCTACACCTGCAGCAACACGCAAGCGGCCCTTCGAGTCCTTACAAGCCATGGGCTTGTCCTTTGCCTTGGTGATATCCTTATAGGTGATAAGACCGATGAGCTTGCCGTCATTGTCCACTACGGGGAGCTTCTCAATCTTGTGCTCCTGCAGGATAGCTGAAGCGGCATCCATATCGGCCTGCTGATGAGTTGTAATCAGCGGAGCCTTGGTCATTATATCTTCAACCTTGCATTCGAGATTACGCTCGAAACGAAGGTCGCGGTTGGTCACGATACCTACGAGCTTACCTTCATTGTCCACTACAGGGATACCACCAATATGATATTCACCCATCAGTGCAAGCGCATCCTTCACCGTAGCTTCCGGCTTGATGGTAATGGGATCGTAAATCATACCATTCTCGGCACGCTTCACGATGGCTACCTGACGAGCCTGCTCTTCGATAGACATATTCTTGTGGATAACACCGATACCACCCTCACGGGCAATAGCAATAGCCATCTTTGCCTCGGTAACCGTATCCATAGCAGCGGTCACAAAGGGAATCTTCAACTCGATGTTACGAGAAAACTTGGTCGAGAGCGACACATTAACGGGGATAACCTCCGAATAGGACGGAACGAGGAGAACGTCGTCGAACGTCAAACCGTCCATAACAATCTTGTCTGCAATAAATGACATACAGTAATCAATTATGAATTTTATTGCGTGCAAATTTACACGTTTTCCCTGACATGAGGAAATTTTTCGTCATAAATCTTGCACGCCAGTTTATTAGAAATCAGATGAGAGGAATCGGGACATAACCCCAACTCCTCGCTTTGCATTATCAGTTGGCCATCTCACTGATGAACTTGATGCGAACAAGGCGTATCTCCTCTTCGGCATAGTCTTCGCCCAGTTCCTCAATAGCCTCATCGATATCGTCGGTCTCCGACTCCTTGAAGTAGTCGTAGATATCATCCACCTTATCATCATCGAGCACCTCCTCGAGGAAGTAGTCAATATTGATCTTAGTACCTGAGTAGACGATGCTTTCAAGCTCATCGAGCAGTTCCTCGAACTCGATGCCTTTGGCCATGGCGATATCGTCGAGCGCCACCTTACGGTCGATGCTCTGGATGATGCTCACCTTCATCTGCGACTTCTTCGCAACAGTGCGCACACGGATATCTTCGGGGCGCTCAATCTCGTTCTCCTCTACATGACGACGGATGAGGTCTATGAACTCCTGACCATAACGCTTCGCCTTGCCTTCACCCACTCCGGGGATATTGCGCAGCTCGTCTAAAGTAATAGGATAGGTCGTGGCCATCGCCTCCAACGAGGGATCCTGGAAGATGACATAGGGAGGCAAGTCATGCTTCTTTGACACCTTCTTACGCAAGTCCTTGAGCATGGAGAACAGAGCCGGATCGACCACCACCGTTCCACCACCACGCATGGGCGTTTCCTCATTCTCCTCCTCATCGAAATCGCGGTCCTCGACAATCTTGAAAGGCAACGGTTTCTTGAGATACTTCTTGCCTGCAGGCGTCATCTTGATGAGGCCATAGTTTTCAACATCCTTCTCTATGTAGCCGGCGATAAGCGCCTGATGCACCACAGCATTCCATGTCTTCTCCTCATCGCCGGTACCTGTACCGAACGTCTCCAGTTCATCATGCTGGTGGGCAAGAACCTCGGAAGTCTCCTTTCCAAGGATAATATCCAATATATAGTCTGACTTAAAATTCTCCTTTACGGCAATCACCGTCTCCAGGAGTGTACACAATAATTCTTGAGCTTCCACTTTTTTCTTTGGATTTAAACAGTTGTCACAATTTCCACAATTCTCCTCTTCGTACGTTTCACCAAAATAGTGGAGCAGTAACTTACGGCGGCATACCGAAGACTCGCAATAAGCGGTTGTCTCCTGCAATAACTGCTTGCCTATATCCTGTTCTGCTATGGGTTTCCCTTCGAGGAATTTTTCTAATTTATGTAGGTCTTTATTACTATAAAATGCTATACAGCGGCCTTCGCCTCCATCGCGTCCGCCACGACCGGTCTCTTGATAATAGCCTTCGAGACTCTTCGGAATATCGTAGTGTATCACGTAGCGAACATCCGGCTTGTCGATACCCATACCAAAGGCGATAGTGGCAACAATGACATCGATGCGCTCCATGATAAAGTCATCCTGAGTCTGCGAACGCACGCCAGAGTCCATGCCTGCATGATAAGCCGCAGCAGATATGTCGTTGGCCTTAAGCACCTCGGCAAGCTCCTCCACCTTCTTGCGGCTGAGACAGTAGATGATACCAGACTTACCCGGATGACCTTTGATGAAGCGTACGATATCGTGGTCTACGTTCTTCGTCTTGGGACGCACCTCATAGTATAGGTTGGCGCGATTGAACGACGAACAGAACTCTGTAGCCTTCAAGATACCGAGGTTCTTCTTGATATCATCACGCACCTTGTGTGTAGCCGTAGCCGTAAGGGCTATGATGGGGGCCGGACAGATATCATTAATCATCGGACGTATCTTACGGTACTCAGGACGGAAATCGTGTCCCCACTCCGATATACAGTGCGCCTCATCGATGGCATAGAACGATATTTTCACCGAACGTAGGAACTCCACATTCTCCTCCTTAGTCAGCGACTCGGGAGCCACATAGAGCAGTTTGGTCTTTCCGGCCAACACATCGGTCTTCACTTGGTCAATAGCTGACTTGTTGAGCGAGGAGTTCAAGAAGTGGGCAACACCATCCTCTTCGCTATAGTTACGGATAGCATCAACCTGATTCTTCATCAGTGCGATGAGTGGAGAGATGACAATTGCCGTACCCTCCATAATGAGCGAGGGCAACTGATAGCACAATGATTTGCCGCCCCCTGTCGGCATCAGCACAAACGTATCGTTACCGGCCAGCACATTACGTATGATGGCCTCTTGATCACCTTTGAATGTATCGAATCCAAAGTGCGTCTTCAGGACTTCCGTAAGGTCTATCTTTGCTATATCCATAACTTTACAGTCCTCTTACCTACGGCTCTTTGATAAACTTTCGGCGAGGAGTATCACAAAGTTAAATACAAGTTTGTGAATATTGCAAACTTTTTGCTGTTTTTTTTCATTTTCACCCCTATTTTCTCTTGCATCCACAATCAGCCTCGCTCACATCACTGCGAACTGCTCGCCCCACATATCCACAACCTGACATTTTATAAAGCCGCAGATTTCTCTATTCTGCGAATTATCACTATCTTTGCACCCCGAAATAAGAAACGGGGCTCCACATGCCCTACCCCACTCCTCATTATGATACAAGTTAACACAAACACATTCCGCACATCCATCCTCTCGGGTATTGCTGTCGGCATTGCAGGCTGGGGATACCTGGCTTGCAACAATATTATCGGTGCCGTATTGTTCTCATTCGGTTTGCTCACCGTAGTCAACTACAAGCTACCGCTCTATACCGGCACCGCCGGTTTCGTACCTCTACGTGACAGCGAGGGACGCAGCTGCTGGCTGAGCGCCATAGGCAAGCTGCTCTTCGTCCTTTTGGGTAACATCACCGGCTGCCTACTTGTTGCCCTACTGACACGCTTGTCGCCCATAGATTTAGGTACTTCGGCTCAGCGCATCCTTGAGGCACGCCTTGCCATCGGCCCCTTGCGTGCCGGGCTACTGGCTATCGGATGCGGGTTCATCATGACAACCGTTGTCACTTTTGCCCGTGAAGGCAAGGTGCTCACCTTGCTCTTCGGCGTACCCTTGTTCATCAACTGCGGCTTTCCTCACTGCCTAGCCGACGCATTCTATTACCTCACCGTCCCCACGGCCTATACGAGCAGCCATCTCCTGCAGCTGGCAATCCTCTACCCCTGCTTGGTTATAGGCAACTTCATAGGATGCAACCTCTACCGGTTTATCGCTCCAGAAACAAAATAACAGAAAACAAGGAAGGTGGGATTAACACCTTCCTTGTCTTTTTCTAAGTAAGTACATAGTTCCGGATGATCTCCGCAGCACCTTCACTGCGCACTTCCAAGGAACTCGCGCAGGTGTACGTTTTCTATCATTTCCAAGTCGGCACTCGTGCCCGTCCATTCGGCACCGCCCTCATGAATAAAAAGAATTTGCTCGCCTATATTGCGCACCGATCCCATATCATGCGTGTTGACAATCGTGGTGATGCCATACTCATGAGTGATATCGCTGATGAGGTTGTCAATGATACGCGACGATATAGGGTCAAGTCCCGAGTTGGGCTCATCACAGAAGAGGTAACGCGGCTCCAGCGCTATAGCACGGGCAATGGCCACACGCTTCTGCATACCGCCACTAAGCTCCGATGGCATCTTCCCCCCGGCATCTACAAGCCCTACACGTTCGAGACAGAAGCGGGCACGTTCCAGACGCTCCTTAGCACTCTTCGGAGAGAACATCTCAAGCGGAAACAATACATTATCCAGCACGTTCATCGAGTCAAACAAGGCTGCCCCCTGGAAGAGCATTCCCATCTCCTGCCTCAGCAACGTAGCCTCGCGCTTGGGCAGACGATGGATATCACGTCCGTCATACAGAACCCGCCCGCAATCAGGCTTGAGCAATCCTACGATACAGCGCAACAGTACCGTTTTTCCCGAACCGCTACGCCCGATGACAAGGTTCGTTTTTCCTTCCTCGAAGGTGGCGCTAATGCCATGCAACACCTCCTGGTTATCGAAGTTCTTGTGTATGTCAGCAATCGCAATCATCCCATCAATAAATTGGTAAGCAACAAATCTGTAAACAATATAAGCACACTACTCACCACTACCGAGTTGGTGCCGGCACGCCCGACCTCTATACTGCCTCCGTGTACGGTATACCCGAAATACCCGCTCACACTGGCGATGATGTAGGCAAACACGATTGCCTTGATATAGGCTGTCCAGAGATGCCAACCCTCGAAGCTATACTGCAGCCCATAGGTGAGATCGTCCAGCGAAAGGAATCCACCCACCCAACACACCACATAGGCACCGAAAAAGCCTGAAGCGATACTAAAGGTCACAAGCAGAGGTATGGCAGCCACCATGGCCAATATCTTAGGCAGAAGGATATACGACGCCGAGTTCACCCCCATCACATCGAGCGCATCAATCTGCTGGGTAACACGCATGGTGCCTATCTCCGAAGCGATATTGCTGCCCACCTTGCCGCTCAAGATGATACAGATTATGCTTGACGCAAACTCGAGCAGAATAACCTCACGCATGGCATAGCCGATGGTGAAACGCGGCATCCAAGGTGACCACACGTTGAGCTTGATCTGCACGCAGAGCAGAGCACCGATAAACAGCGACATCAAAATGACGATAAAAAGCGAGTTATAGCCTAAGCTGTAGAACTCGCGCACGAATTGCTGACGGAAGATGCGTCCCTGCTGCGGACGAACAAAGACACGCCGCATCAACAACAAGTAATTGCCTATAGAGTGTAGGTATTTGCGTAGCATGGAGCAAAATTAGTGCAAGGCAAGCAAAAAGCCAAATTTTACGAACATTAATATAGTAGCCTCTGACAAAGAAAAAAAACGAAGAATCGCCAACATCTGTTGAACAAAATCCACATTTTTTGCATTGTATGGTATGAAAAACAAGCTTTTTTAACGGACATTAACCGCTATTAGCTACAAAACAGAACAAAATGTGAAAAGTTTTACATTAATTTATGATGCGAAATGAATAAAATGTTGTATCTTTGTCGCCCGATTGGCCACATCTATTCGTGTGCGACCATAAAAAATGAAGAAAATGGGCAAGTTTGACAGTTACAAGATAGACCTACGAGGCATGAAAGAGGTAAACACCTCTTACGACTTGAACGTCGATAACGAGTTCTTTGCCCATATCGATGGTCCTGAAGTACAGAAGGGCAAAGTACGTGTAGTGCTCAATGTACATCGCAGTGTAGATGTGTACGAAATGGATTTCGTACTTGATGGTGTGATTAAGGTTAGTTGCGACCGCTGTCTCGACGAGATGGACCTTGACATACACACCAAAGGACAGTTGCAAGTAAAGCTGGGCGCCGACTACGGTGAGCAGGGCGACGTGGTGATAATCCCCGAATCAGAGGGTATCATCAACGTAGCTTGGTACATCTACGAGTTTATCGCCTTGGCCATACCCATGAAGCATGTACATGCTCCTGGCAAATGCAACAAAGAGATGTCCGGAAAGCTGAGCAAGCATCTGCTACGCTCCACCGACGATGAAGAGTTCGATGGCGGAGAAGCAATCACGTTCGGCAACGAAACGGACGAAGCGGAAACACCTGTGGATCCGCGTTGGGAAGGTTTAAAGAAGATAATTAATAATTAAAACTAAAAGAAATGGCACATCCTAAAAGAAGACAATCGAAGACCAGAACTGCCAAGAGAAGAACTCACGACAAGGCAGTAGCTCCTACATTGGCCATCTGCCC
>JAEIGA010015853.1_pt1 | contig 11470 bp, 9 predicted proteins | sample 9270691 | NCBI WGS metagenome assembly JAEIGA01 (sample SAMN17057246, study PRJNA624740) | gut metagenome | biome: biome; isolation source: fecal sample | host: Bos grunniens | place: China: Xizang | collected 2019
CACCCTCTTTCATCGCACGGCGGAGGTTGTTGGGTACAAAGATATTCAGCGCCCGGAATGAGTCCATGAGTTCGCGTTTGGCATATGGGGCTTCTTCAGGATGAATGCCAAAGCCCGATATGACTTTCACATCGCGCAGTTCGCTGGCGCGTTCGGTAAGCGCACGCAAAAGCACCATAGGTATGGAGGTGGAACCTTGTACAACAATCGTGTCGCCTGATTTGACGAGGCCTACTGCCTCTATTGGAGATAGGTATTTCATATATATTACTTGTCGCAATAATCTCTGTTGAATAGTGCTAGACGGCGGTCTAGTTCTTGCAATTGGTCATCCTTGATGCAGGATACGCAAGCGCGCATACCTTCGCGTTTGGCGCCTGTGCTGGCGAGTGAGATGGCCGATATACCGTAGTAGATGATTTTATTAACCATTTTCTCGCCTGTCCAGTCCTTATAACCAAAGGTAAAGAAGAATCCGTCGCCTACTTCCTCATCTTCGGCATCCTTGTCATAGACGATATGGAAACCATTGCGAAGCATGATCTCTTTGACCAGTTTGGCACGTCGTGCATATTCGCGGGTGGTGGTAACAAAGTCAATCTTGCCTTGGCATGCCGCCTTGAACATCGCAGCCATAGCGAACTGCACGGAGTGCGTCACGCCCGAAGATAGACTATAGAGGACATTGTAGATGAAGTTTCGGAGGAACTCGCCGTCGTTTTGATAACGCTCCGCCAAGGTAGCAAATCGGCGGTGCGCCAGATAGGGGTTGATAGCAATAATCGCTGCACGTTGACCCGCATAGGAGAACATCTTGGAGCAAGAAATCATGTGTAGGCAGTTGTTGGTATAGCGACCCACAGTAGGTTGATAGGGTGGCTCGTAAGGCATGCCCCGTTCTGCATCGCGGAAGTCCATATTGAGGTAGGCTAAGTCCTCGATAACCAGTACGTTATATAGCGAAGCTAGACGGCCGATAATCTCCAGTTCGCGCTCGGTGAGGCACATCCATGATGGGTTGTTGGGATTGGAGAATAGCATAGCAGCGATGCGTCCTGATTGGAAATGGCGCTCTAGTTCGGCAGCTAATGCGTCGCCACGGAAATCCGCTACATCAAACGAGTCCACGCGCACGCCAATGACCTTGCATTGCTGTTTCTGCACAGGGAAACAGGGGTCGAGGAAGAGAATCGTATCGCGTTTTTCGTCCAACTGCGAAACTAGCATATTGATGGCAAACGCCGCTTGCATACTGCCTACCGTAGGTACGATGCATTCGGTAGGGATATCCAGGTTTATGAACGCACGCACAAACTCGCTACCCCAGTGCTTGACCTCGGTGATACCCGTGATGAGGGGGTACTTAGATCCATACCCTGCTTTGAGGGCTTTGTGCTCGGCTGCGATACCGATTTGCTCGGCTGGTAAGCCGGGTTCGCCGAGTTCCATGTGGATAAAATCCACGCCTGTAGCACGTTCGATATCCTTGACTACGCCCACGAGTTGGCGGATTGACGATGCCCCCAATTCTTTGGCATTGCGCAGACCAAAATCAATACATGTTTGGTCTACGAGTTGTTTATTTAACGGAAAAGACATATTGATGAGGTTATAGGTGAATGGTTAAAGGAGAGAGGCTCGGTAGCCAGCTTCGATGGCGGCGAGGTTGGCAGCAACGATCGCTTCACCTTTGCGGGCGAAGATGCGTTGTACTCCCTCCGCTATCTTATCATGGTCGATACCTAGCATCGGAATAGCGGCGCCCAGCAGTACCATATTGGCAGCTTGTGCTGGTGCACCCGCTTCTTTTGCCAGCGTCTCTACATCCAGAAGTACATGATGAGGAATAGCCTCGATATGCTTGATAACTTCTTCTATATCAGGGTAATTAGGGATATTTACGAAGGGTTTGTTGGACGTGACAATCCATCCATCTTCCTTTAGATATGGCAGATAGCGCAATGCCTCCATGGGTTCGAGCGAGATGATGATATCTGCCCCAGCTTTGGGAATAAGATCAGAATAGATAGGTTCGCTGGAGAGGCGCAAGTTGGATTGCACATCACCGCCTCGTTGGCTCATACCATGTACTTCGGCTTGCTTGAGATATAAACCTTCGTTGAGGGCAGCATCGCCTATGACAGTGGCAATAGAGAGGATACCTTGACCTCCTACGCCTGCTAAAATAATATCGCGTTTCATATATTTCTTGCCTTTAAACTTTAAACTATCAACCTTCATCTTATTTCTTTGCTTTCAGATGCCGTTTGAGAGTTTGGATGCACTCGCGGCGTGCGATGACAACGGATGTTCCATTGTATGCCACTTCTTCGCGAAGTACCTGTTTGATTTCCTCCATATTCTTAGGCAATGGCACTACTACACGCACATGCTCTGGCTCTACGCCCAAGCCGCAGCAGATAGCTTCCAAACGGCCTGTACCAGCAGAATCTTGTCCACCCGTCATACCTGTAGTGAGGTTGTCAGAGATGAGTACTACCACATTGGCTTTGCTATTCACGCAGTCTAATAAGCCGGTCATACCTGAGTGGGTAAAAGTGGAGTCACCAATCACGGCAAACGAAGGGAATTGCCCCGCGTCTGCAGCACCTTTGGCCATTGTGATGCTAGCGCCCATTTCTACGCAAGCGTGGATGGCGTGGAAAGGCGACAACGCTCCCAAGGTGTAGCAACCTATATCGCCAAAGATTTTGGAACCCTCATGTTCAGCAGCTACTTCGTTGAGCGCAGCATACATATCGCGGTGACCGCAACCTTGACATAGTGCTGGTGGACGACCTACGACTATTTCGGGAATATTTTTAGGTGATAAAGCACCCCAAAAATCAGCAGATTTTTCGGGGTCCCCGCTGGTGATCAGGCTATCCGACAATAAGGCCTGAGCGACGCAGTCGGGTGTGAGCTCACCCATACGAGGTAAGTCTCCTGTCAGACGACCTTTGATCGTCACACTAGATGGCACCATACCACGCAGTAGTTCTTCTACCACAGGTTGCCCCTCTTCCATCACTAATATTTCTTTTGCACCATCTGCTACCAGTTGGTTAATCAATGAGATAGGCAAAGGGTATTGAGTAATCTTCAATATGCTAACTTCTTGACTATCACCTATTGCCTCGCGGAGATAGTTGTATGCAATACCTGTTGTAACGATGGCTTTTTGAGGTTGTATACCTTTGGTATAGGTGTTGTATAGCGACTCTTCGCTTGTTTGTATAAAATCGCTTTGTGCTTCCACCAACTCTGCATAGTTTTGACGTGCAAAAGCAGGCAATAGGATAAAGTGATTCGTATTCTCAGGAGCAGACAACGCATTTTGTGCACGAGGCGTATCGATAGTCTCCACTATCGCGCGCGAGTGCGCCATGCGCGTGGTCACGCGCATTAAAATAGGTGTACGCAGCGATTCGGAGAGATCAAATGCATAGTGCACCATATCGTATGCCTCTTGCTGGTTGCTAGGTTCTAGACATGGGATCATAGCAAACTTGGCATAAAAGCGTGAATCTTGCTCGTTTTGCGATGAGTGCATGGATGGATCATCTGCAGCCACCACTACAAGACCTCCGTTGACACCTGTGATAGCAGCATTCATAAAGGCATCTGCGCATACATTCATGCCCACATGCTTCATGCATACTAATGCCCGTTTGCCCATGTAGGACATACCAAGCGCTCCTTCCATAGCTGTCTTTTCGTTGGTTGCCCATTGGCAAAAAATACCGTTGTTTAAAAGTTTCTCTTGGGATTGTATGTATTCCGTAATTTCGGTTGAGGGAGTGCCTGGATAGGCATATACGCCACTCAATCCAGCGTCAATTGCGCCTTGCGCGATGGCTTCATCGCCTAGAAATAGGTGTTTCATGGTATGAGTAGTATTAAAACATTGCAAAAATACGAAAAAATAATGAAATATACAAATATATTAGCATAAATCATATGATTTATGTTGTATAACATATGTCATTCATACAGCAAAAAGCCCAATTAGGTATTCGCTAATTGGGCTTTTATATGTGGATGGAATGGATTATTTCGTAATTTCTTCTAACGCACGATGTATTTGCTTGTCAAAGCGCAACATATAGGCATAGTAGCCACGTTGGTAGTAATAGCGTTTGACAATTTCAGCTCCTAGGAAGGTTTCTACCTCTTCTCGATTGCGTTGGATGGCCTTGCGATAATCTACCGTTAATCTAGGTTGGAATGCCTCAAGATCAGCGAGTAGGGTGGAGTCTAAATCTTCTTGTTTAGCCATTTTTAGGAGTTCTCCAAGATTTCTACCAGTCTCTGTCTCGTAAGTAAACTGTTTTTCATCCAAAAATTTGCAAAAATTCTCAATGTCGTCATCGCTAAGTTGGAATGTTTCTCCAGGTGCAATGCTATCGTGTTGGCGATGATAGCGAGTAGCATAATCAAAGAACAAGTGATCGCGGTAGAGATTGTATGTGATGTCTAACTTTTGAGAATCAGCCAGAATGATATCTGGCAAAATACCGCCTGCAGTGTCGCGGTGAAGTTGGTTCCCTTTTTGTCGCTCTGCATAGTCGATTGCTTGGATACAACGACCAGAAGGTAGATAGTATTTGGATGTAGTCACCTTCAAGTGTCCCCCGTAGGCAATAGGACGTATGTTTTGTACTAACCCCTTGCCATATGTGCGCTCACCTATTATAGTAGCTCGCTTGAGATCTTGTAAGGCGCCAGCCACGATTTCGGACGCAGATGCCGATTGGTCATTAACCATCACTACAAGAGGCATATCTGGAAAAAGGGGATTGGTAGATGTCGGATATGAACGACAAGTCTTTTCCACTTTACCTCTAGTAGATACCACCTCGGTGCCTTTGGGAACAAAATAACTGACGATTTGAATCGCTTCGTCGATCAATCCACCGCCATTGTTGCGTAAGTCGATGATGAGTCGACGAATAGGATATTGCTGACGCAGTTGGTCGAACTGCATGAGCAACTCGTTGGCAGAGTTTTCGGTGAACTCTGAAAAAGCAATATATGCGATAGAGTCTTGTAATACTGTGGCACATGCAACGGCAGGCATATGAATTTCACGACGCTTGATCTCTTTGGTAATGAGTTGGTTATCACGTTCTACCACTATGGTAAGCGATGTACCTGGTGTACCTCTTAGGCGATCGCTAACTTCTTTGGTGGTTTTACCATAGCAATCCATACCGTCCACACTTACGAGGCGGTCGCCAGCCAATAATCCATTCTCAGCTGCTGGCATATGCTCGTATGGGTCGCTGATATATACATTGCTATCGCGATACATGATAATTGATCCTATTCCTCCATACTTACCTGTGGTCATCATTCGTAGATTATCATCTTCGCTCTTGGGCATATAGACTGTATATGGATCTACCTGACGAAGCATAGCATTGATGCTCGTCTTGATGAGTTGATCATAATTAAGCGTATCTACATATGACATGTCTAATTGGCGCATGACATCGGTATAGATAGTCAGATTCTTATCAATGCGTGAGGTCTGTGTCTCCGCAAATAAATGAATGACCACTAGTAAAAGTGGTAGGATGATGATTCGTTTCATAGCTTTGTGGGTAAGTAAGGAGTGATGTCCTTATTATAGGAATATAGTTCACGAACGAGCGAAGAGGATATATGTGCATATTCAGGTCGTGTGTATAGCAATACAGTTTCGATTCCAGAGAGTTGTCGATTGGCTTCTGCTATATTCCGCTCGTACTCAAAGTCTTGTACCGATCGTACACCACGAAGGATTGTATTTATCTGGTTTTGATGTGCATAATCAACAGTCAGACCATCGTATACATCCACTTTTACACGAGGTTGATTGGCAAATATGTGTTGTATATCGGACAGACGCTCTTCGATAGGGAATGTGCCCGTTTTGTTGTTATTACGTCCGATAGCGATGATGATCTCATCAAAGATATTTAGTCCGCGTATAACAATATCATAATGTCCAATGGTGAATGGATCAAAACTACCAGGGAAAATAGCTCGTTTCATATTTGTTCTAAACACTAAAGTCCTTCAATGCGTCCTTAGTGGCTTCTCTGTAGGCAACCATCAATCCGCCAGTACCTAGCAATGTACCGCCGAAATAGCGTACTACTACCACGAGGATATTATCTAAATTCTTGGCATCGATACTGCGAAGTATAGGCATCCCAGCCGTACCATGGGGTTCGCCATCATCTTTGGTTCGCCATAAATTTTCTCCCAGTCGATAAGCATAGCATACATGGCGCGCATCGTGGTACTTTTTTTTGTACCACTTGATGCGCTCCTTTGCATGTTCTTCATCGCTAATAGGTTCTGCGAAAGATAGAAACTTGCTGCCTCTATCCTTGAAGATGCCTTTAGATGGTGTTGTAAACGGAATTCTTTCCGCCATGAATTATAAATTCTTTAATTATCAATTACCAAGCAAATAGTGGATATTTTACCATTTCGGCATTTACCTCAGCGCGTACAGCTGCGATATTCTCCTCAGACTCTGGATTAGCAAGTACACGGTCGATGAGTTCGACAATCCAAGCCATCTTGTCTTCCTTCAAACCACGGGTGGTGATAGCAGGGGTACCAAAGCGTAAACCACTAGTTTGGAAGGCACTACGAGAATCGAATGGCACCATATTCTTGTTGGTTGTTATGTCGGCTGCAACGAGAGCTTTCTCTGCTACTTTACCTGTAAGTTCTGGGTACTTGGTGCGGAGATCCACCAACATAGAGTGGTTGTCGGTACCGTCAGAGATGATCTTGTATCCCTTGTCCATCAATGCTTTGGCCATAGCAGCCGCATTGAGTTGTACTTGTTTTTGATATTCTTTGAATTCTGGTTGTAGTGCCTCGCCGAAAGCTACTGCTTTAGCAGCAATCACGTGCTCGAGTGGTCCACCTTGTGTGCCAGGGAATACGGCAGAATCAAGTAATGCGGACATCATCTTCACTTCGCCCTTAGGAGTGGTTTTGCCCCATGGGTTAGGGAAATCTTTGCCTAACAGAATTACACCTCCACGAGGACCACGCAATGTTTTGTGAGTGGTAGAAGTAACGATATGTGCATGTTTTACAGGATTCTCTAACAAGCCCGCTGCAATCAAGCCTGCAGGGTGAGCCATATCCACCATAAAGATTGCACCAATCTCATCTGCCACTTTGCGGATACGAGCATAGTCCCAATCGCGGCTATATGCGCTTGCACCTGCTATAATCAATTTGGGCTTATTCTCGCGTGCTACTTGCTCCAGTTGGTCGTAGTCCACGCGACCTGTATCTTCTTTGACATTGTATTCCAATGCGTTGAACATCAATCCTGAGAAGTTGACTGGCGAACCGTGGCTAAGGTGACCGCCGTGGCTTAGGTTCAAGCCAAGGAAGGTGTCGCCTGCGTTGAGGCATGCCATGAAGACAGCCATATTAGCTTGTGCGCCTGAGTGAGGTTGTACGTTGGCATACTCTGCGCCAAACAACTCGCAGAGGCGTTGACGAGCAATATTCTCGCTTTCATCTACCACTTCGCAGCCGCCATAGTAGCGTTTGCCAGGATAACCCTCGGCATATTTGTTGGTGAGTACGCTACCCATAGCTTGCATAACTTGCTCACTCACGAAGTTTTCACTGGCAATCAACTCGATGCCCTTCATCTGACGCTCTTTCTCGCGATCAATGATGTCAAAAATAACTGAATCTTTTGTCATAATATATGGAATTGTTTATATGTTACTCATGTGTAGGAACTGGGAGATCATACGTCGGAAAGTACTTTGAGTACTATTATCGATATATGATTCAAGTACTTTTACCTCACCATTGATTGGTATAATGTCATAATCTGCAATGGCTGCAGGAATAAGGCTGGAATATCCTTCAGTGAGGGTAATCTCATCGTGTGTACTGCGTATGCGTATCTTACATTGTCCTTTTGTGCAGGTTTGAATCACAAAGGAATCATATTTAATCATGTTGCGTCGAATAGCCTCTTTGATAGATACTACTCGAACCGTAAAGTACTCTGTATCAATACATGCATTGGCAGTGTCAATCTTGTCCGTATAATCACTTCGATACTCGCGATACACCTTATAATCCAATGCTTTAGCAGCTAGATCGGTGTGCAATTCGCGCGGTTGCCCATTCAAATCCATACGCCCGTAATCATAGATGCGATAGGTTACATCCGACGATTGTTGTACTTCCACCAATCGTACCCCTTTGCCGATAGCATGAATGCGCCCTGATGGTATGTAGAAAACGTCTCCCGCATGAATCTCATGTTTTGCTAAGGTTTGTATGATACTTCCGTCATCTACACACCGTTGGTATTCCTCTGGAGATAAAGCTTTTTGAAATCCTGCATAGATATATGCTCCAGGTTCTGCGCTTAATACATACCACATCTCAGTCTTCCCCATACTGCTATGTAAGCGCTGTGCCATAGTATCGTCAGGATGGACTTGTACACTCAAATCATCATTGCTATCTATAAATTTCACTAGCAACGGTAACTGGTTATTGTATTTCTTAGCCACCTCTTTACCCAATATAGCTTGAGGCATTTTTTCAATCACCTCGGTTAGTGCATATCCAGCCCATGTTCCATTGGCTATTATAGATGGTGATTTGTCAACTGCTGATACTTCCCAACTCTCACCAATATGCTGTTGTTCGGGTAACTGTTTCCATTGAGTCAACTGCTCACCACCCCATACTTTGGTTTGTAAATTGGGCTCGAATAGCATAGGGTAGAGTTTGGTTCGTTGCGATTCTATTACGCAACCCATGGCTAGCATGCGCACGTCGGTGATAGCGTGCAACTGATACGTATTGAGTTGTTCAATAAATAGAAAGTCATCCTTCTTGCAATGATGAACAGTGCCGTTGATAGTCACATCTAATTCTCCGTCTAGGATGTAGAAGGCATCTTGCAAATCAGGGTGGATGTGCATGGCACTTTCTTCGCCTGCTTTAAGTTCGATGACTGCTATCTGTGTAATACTGCATCCGCTCTCGTTCGAAGAGAGAAGTACGCGTTTTAATCCCATCTCGTAGGAGGTGCCCGCAGGGGTTATGTCATTGAGATGTCTATGCATTTATTAGTTGATTTTATTACCTAATAGGTCGTAAATTTCTCCGTTATTTATAATGTATATATGTCCATCTTTAACGATCTTTTTTGCTGTAGATGTGTTATGGATGGAGTGTAGATAGGTTTCTAATTGCATGTTGTATGCCATCCAAGCGTCAGGAATTCCATATCCATACTGCTCATGTGGCTGTGTATAGCGATCTGCCGAACGAATAATACGGTCGCGTATTTCCATATTAGTAGCATTAGGTAGTGCTGACCAAAGAGATGCTGCCATACCCGCAATGAGTGGACATGCAAAACTTGTGCCATTGCCATTCATCACATCGTTGTTGGCAGGATTAATCAGTGCTGTACCAGCCCCTACTGCGCATACTTCTGGTTTCACTCTGCCATCTGCTGATGGACCAAAGGAGGAGAACTCGGCTATCTTGCAAGAAGTGTTAACAGCTCCTACGGTTAGGATGCTATCAGCATCTGCAGGAGTGGATAGGTAGTGCCAAGCATTGTTGCCGTCGTTGCCTGCTGCCACGACCAACAATATCCCCTTGCGTGCTGCAATAGTAGCTGCTTGTGCACCGCGAGAAGTACGACCATCCATGTCCTCATATGCAAAATTGAAGTCTTTTTTATCAAATGTAGTATATCCTAAGGAGGTGGATACAATATGCAATCCAAGTGAATCTGCCATTTCTATAGCAGCCACCCAATTATCTATTTCCTTGGGGCTTTCTGTGGCATATTCTTCGGTTTTTAATAGGTAATAGGATGCATCTGTGGCCGTTCCTGAATATGTAAATGTTCCTACGACAGTTCCATCCGAGAATTCTTTCTGCGCTACGATGGCGCTTAAGCATAGACTACCATGATTGCCTGTTTGACTAAATATGTCATCCTTGTCATCCGTAAAATCAATATACCCTAACCATTGCTCTTTAGGTAGAGATTCTAGATGATCAGCATTATAGAATCCACCATCTGCTATGCCAATTCGTATGCCTTTACCTTTGAATCCTAATTGATGTAATGGAGTTAGATTGAGCTGGTTAATTTGCCCGTTTGAACCTAGCTCGTCTGTAACTACCTCTTTTTCGACTGTTCTTTTACTGAGAGAAACTGAAGGAATCGTGAAGTCATCCTTGTTGGTTCGTGTTAGGCAAATCGTATCTATGAAACTGCATTGTTCGATTGTCTTTATCGTTTCATTGCTAGCTTCCACTGTAGCTCCGTTTATCCATCGCGAAGTATGCATCACGGTTGCTCCTAGTGCTCGTAAAGAGTCTAGGTATATGGGCGATACCTCATAGTCTAGTGAATCAATTGCAATACCTCTTGTCTCACGCATTTCAATAGCCGTAGGACTGAGACATACGACATTGGAACCCGCTTTATCTGCGAATTGTACAAAGAATATTGTCAGAATGATCCACATTTTGATGTTTTTTGCTAAATTGATAAATCTTCCTCCCTCTAGTAAGGAAAACTAAGCTTGGTCTTTCTTTTCCAATAACACTACATTTTCCACGTGGTGAGTATGGGGGAACATATCCACAGGTTGCACCTTCACGACGCGGTATTTGCTGTCGAGCATATTGAGATCGCGTGCCTGGGTGGCAGGGTTGCAACTCACATAGACAATGCGCTTAGGTTCGGCAAAGAGGATGGTGTTGATCACATCCTCATGCATTCCAGCGCGTGGAGGGGCGGTGATAATCACATCAGGGCGACCATATTGCGCAATAAAGTCCTCGTTGAGGATGTCCTTCATAGCGCCTGCGAAGAAGAGTGTATTATCTAAATTATTGATTTTCGCATTCACTTTCGCATCTTCAATCGCCTCAGGCACATACTCAATACCTATCACTTGACGCGCTTGGTGTGCTACGAAATTGGCAATTGTACCCGTACCCGTATAGAGGTCGAAGACGAGTTCGTTTCCTGTCAGTCCTGCAAACTCGCGCGCCACCTTATAGAGCTCGTATGCTTGCAAGGTGTTGGTTTGATAGAAGGATTTAGGTCCTACTTTGAATTGCAGATTCTCCATCTGCTCCATGATATGGTCTTGTCCGTGGAAGACGTGTACCTCTTGGTCGCCAATGGTGTCGTTGAACTTGCGATTGACTACATATAGCAGACTGATGATCTCTGGGAACTCATCGCGCAAGTACTCCATAACGCGCATATCGGGTTCGTCTGCCCAAACCACGATGAGCATGATCTCGCCCTTGTGGTTGGAACGCAGGATGAGAGTACGCAGTTGTCCCTCGTGCGCGTGCTCATTATAGAAGGTTATACCTAGTGAACGTGCGTATTCGCGGATGCCATTGCGTATGCGGTTGTTGATCTCAG
>JAEIGA010015854.1_pt1 | contig 11470 bp, 4 predicted proteins | sample 9270691 | NCBI WGS metagenome assembly JAEIGA01 (sample SAMN17057246, study PRJNA624740) | gut metagenome | biome: biome; isolation source: fecal sample | host: Bos grunniens | place: China: Xizang | collected 2019
ATCAGATGCTACATCAGCTAGTGTAGCTGTCGACTATCAGTCTGCTGCTATTCAGTTGGCATATGGTCCTGCAACACAAGATATAGACTCTATGCCACGCATAGTTTCAATGCTCGACACGGTAGAGTTGACCGACCTCACAGCTGCAACCAACTATGTTGTTTATGCACGCAGTATTTGTGGTGTTGATACAGGCGACTGGGTTCAACCATTGCTATTTGGTACTGATTGTCAACCATATGTTCTCGACGACCAAAATCCTTCTTACACCGAGTCGTTTAATTTGTATGGCGAGCATCCGTATGCATTCCCATCTTGTTATACACGCATGCAACGTGTTTATGAGTTGGGTGTTGAGTATCCATCTCTCAAGCGTGTCAATGCTAGCGAGGGCGACCGTCATGTCTTGAATCTCTACAAAGATGCCTCTGTTGCCTTGCCAGCCTTCAATCTCTCGGGCGAGAAACTCACAATTACGTTTAACTCATATTCGCCAGCAGGTAATACTTATTATTATATCGGTTTGCAAGACGATTTGTCCGATCCATCGACATTCCAAGAGGTGCGTGAACTCTACACTAAATCTAATCTTACAAGTCAAACTATTGATTTCTCGAAATATAAAGTCGAAGGTAAGTACATTGTATTCAAAGGTCAACCTAACACCAAGATGCTTTATATCGACAATATAGTTGTCACACGAGCTCCTGAATGTTTCGAGCCATCTGATTTGGCAATTGAGGTTTATGGCGATACTTTTGCTGTTGCTACATGGAATCATGCACCAGCGGCTACTGCCTATGAATATACACTTTCGTCGGATACAATTGTGCGTGGTTTTATCGACACTACAGTCGATAAGTTCCGCATCAATGGTCTTACACCAAGCACACAATATGTTTTGCGTATGCGCACTATTTGTAGCGATTCAACAGAGTGGTGTGAGGTTCAATTCCGTACATTGAGTTCGGTGCCAGCAATGCCATATGCATGTGGTTTTGAGGATGCATCGGAAAATGCCGAGTGGACATTTGTAAACACACGTAATAATGCTCGCTTCGTTATCGGAGGCAACTCTAATAATTCCGTTCTCACAGGCGACTCGGCTCTTTACGTAGCCGATGGCGTAGGTTCTTATGGCTATTATGAGACGGGTTCATGCAACATCTATGCATATCGCACATTCCTCTTCGAACCAGGCGATTATCAGTTCTCATTCGACTGGAAATCTAATGGTGAATCAGAGCGCGATTTTGGTCGTGTATTCCTTGCGCCAACCGATGTTACAATTTCGACTGAATCAAAATTAGGACCAGATAAGTTAGACACAACGCGTTATATTCGTTTACATGATGGCGACAAACTTACTGGTTCGGCTACATGGAACAAATCTACTACTGTATTTACTATTCAAGAACCAGTCAACTATCATTTGCTTGTTCAGTGGAGTAATGATGTCTCAGGTGCTATACTTCCTCCTCTTTCTATCGACAATATTCAAATCAAACTTGTTGAGTGTGGAGTTATCGAGTCGCTTCGTCTTGTCGAAGTAGGCACTACATCTGCCGTAGTTGCTTTTGATAATCCAAATGCAGGGGGCTCGGTAGAGTATTATGTTTCGTCTCGTGCCGATGGTGGCGATACACTTTCTCTTGGCACCGTTGCAGGCGATACAATCGCACTTACATCTCTTGCTCCTGATACACAATACTATCTCTGTGCTCGTCCTAAGTGTGATGGCGATGTAGCATCTCCATTCACCACAGTTGGTATTACTACTCAGTGTATGCCTATCGAGGTTGTGCATGGTACGCCTTATATCGAGGACTTTGATGCCTATCTTTCGGCTGCAGCTCTCGACAATTGTTGGACCGAGTCGCACATTAAGGGTAGCAATTCGTGGTTGACAAATGTGGTCGATGTAGCCTTTACTGATGCTATGCCACATTCTGGCACCAACTATATGTCGCTCAGTGGTCGTGGTGGAGCTAATACTAATAGTGTTACACGCCAATTCTCGCTTGCTGCACAAACCTATTATCGTGTTTCTATCTATGCACGTCAGAGCGATCTCACAGCGGCTTATATCTCTATTCTTGGTGGCGAGCCTAATGCTACATCAGCACTTGTGCGTAAAGAGGTGCTCAAAGCCGATTATCAAAAAATATCAGCCGAATTCTTTGCTCCAACCGAAGGTGTTTATGAATTAGGTTTTATTGGCGAGATATCTGGTTCGTCATGGAATATGATTGTCGATGATTTCACTGTTGAAGCATTGGTTGTGGGTACACCAGTAGGTTTCGAGGTTGAAAATGTAACCGAGAATAGCGTGTCTTTGGCATGGTCGGGCAATAGTGCCAACTATCAAGTGCAAGTGCTTAGTGCAGATATTGTTGTTGCCGATGTCAATGCAACTCAAGCACAAACTACAGTTGCAGGACTTCAACCATCAACAACATATACAGCTCGCGTGCGTGCCGTATACGATGGCGAAATGTCGGATTGGGCTACACTTACATTCAATACCGATTGTGGTATCGTGCTTCCTCCATTTGTGCAAGATTTTGAGAGCGTAGCACCATCCACTATACCTTATTGCTGGGACAACACAAGTGGTACCGAACTGCTTGAATCGATGTACAATTGGACAGTTATTCAACCTGCAGAGTATAGTAATATAGGTACCGACAACGGACGTTGTGCACAAATTCAGTGTGCATCTACTCAAGGTCATGCAATGTTTATGACACCATTTGTGCAATTGAGTGGCGAATATACATTCTCGTTCGACTATTGGAACAACTCTCCAACCGAACGTCTTTCTCTGCTTGTTATTACCGACACAGCGACAGACACATTGGCTGTTTATGGCAATACCGATGCTTTGTGGCAATCTGCTAGTCACGACCTCTCGGCATATAATGGCAAAGCCGTTCGTTTAGGATTCTATTCTACTTCAACCAAAGGTTCGGCAGCACAAATAGCTATCGACAACATTCGCATTATCTGCTATGTTGATAACGTAGAGTTTACAGATGCTATTTGTCAACCAGCACAGGGCAGTGTGACATACAACAAACATGGATTCTCGGTCAATTCATCATCGCTTGTTGTTGGCGAAAATGTCATTACGCGACTTTTCTATGCGCAATCGGCTACCGAGTGCGATACACTCAAAACTCTCCGTCTCACCATGCATCCATCGGGTGTTTATCAATACAACGATACTATTTGCGAAGGTGAGGTATACAATAGTGGAGCTTTTGCTGGTAAAAATCTCGTTATCCCAGGTTACTACGATGCGCAATTGACATCGTCTTGTGGATGCGACTCGGTTGTGCGTCTCAATCTTGTAGTGTTGCCAGCCGTGAGTGCTATTGAAGTTTCGATTTGTGAGGGCGACACCTATCAGTTAGGTTCACAACAGCTTACAGCTGCAGGCATCTATCGCGATACATTGGTCAACTCGCGTGGTTGCGACTCTATTATCACGCTCACTCTTAGTGTCATTCCACGTTATTATGTCGAGTCGCAAGTTGTTTGCGAGGGCACACAAGTGCAGTGGATCGACACTATTCTCACCACTACAGGTCGCTACGAGCGTGTTTATCCAACCAACAATGGTTGCGATTCTATTGTAGTGATGAATTTCACAGTGTTACCATCCGAGGTAGAAGTTTACGACACTATCTGCTTGGGCGAGCAATATATTTTCAACGACACTATTTTGAGTGAGGAAGGCACTTATGTGCGCACATTCCAAAACATGTTGCGTTGCGACTCTACTGTTCATCTCCATTTGTCAGTACAAGTGCCAGAACCAACAGTCGAAAATGACTATGTTTGTGAAGGTGAGTTGTATAGTGGTTATGGTCACTCTCGCATCACCATCACACAAGACACAATGCTCGTTCAACGATTCTCTTATCCTGACCGTTGCGACTCTCTAGTTCATGTATATGTCGATTTCATCGAGCGCATTGAGATAGATACAACTGTAGTCATTGCACAAGGCGATATATACGAATTTGGCGAGCAAACATTGTCGAAGGCAGGCAACTATCGTGAGGTGTTTGTTTCTACAGCAGGTTGCGACTCTATTGTCAATCTTACACTTACGGTTGGTACGGGCTTCGATGGTATTTATGTGCGCAACCTAGTCATTGTGCCAAACCCAGTTTCTACAACAGGGGCATTTACTCTTCAAGCCGACTTCACTGCCGACGAACGACAAAATATGTTGGTTGAGGTATTTAATGCAGTGGGCCAACGCATATATCTAGTTAAACCAACTATCTATCCTATTGAGGTAGAGGCTATGTCGGCACAAGGCATATATCTTGTTCGTGTCACTACGGGAGTCGGAACAATATATCAGAGTAAAGTTGTTGTGGAATAAAATTAAACTTTTTAGTTTAGTATTAGTCAAAAAGACAAACCACAGCAAAAATACCATGGACTTTTGCTGATAATAGAAACAAACAATAACCATTAAAATTGATTATTATGAAAAAGATTTTTTTGGCCTTAGTGGCTGTAATGATGACAATGGGCTTGATGGCACAATGTCCACAAAAGAAAGAAGCATGTCAAATGAAACAACAATGTCAACGCACATGTACACAACAAGCACCAAAGTGTGAAAGAGTTTGTGTTTATTCGCCTGAAACACGTGCAATGATGAGAGTGGATCGTATTGCTCTTGTTGTTAAAGATTTGACAGCTAAAGAACGCGAACAACTTATTTCATTCTATACAGCGCACTACATCAAATGTGATAAACGCAAAGAGACAGCAAATCCAATGACTAAAGAAGAGTGCCGCAATGAATGTAATGCAGAGTTGCGTAAAGTGCTTGGCGATGACCGCTATATTGCTTTTCTTGAGACAATGAAAGTTCATCCAATGGGACGTGTTTGTGCAAAACCTGCACCACAATGTGGCAAACCATGCCCTAAGGCACAACAAGGTTGTCCAATGAAAAAATAATAGTTTTTTGCTTTGATAAAATTAAAGGCTACCTCAAATTGAGGTAGCCTTTATTGTTTTATTTCTATTTCTTTTTGTTTTGCAGGCACACATCGCATATGCCACAAGGCTGAGGATTGGTTTGGCCAAAATATCGGGCAAGTATCATCGAGCGACACTCATTTTTAGTAGCATATTCGTATATCGAAACAAGGCGAGCATACATTCGGTCGATTCGATTTTCGTAAGCCACAGGAGGTATATACAATGTGTTGGCATCTTGGCGTTCGGTGTTGTAGATGAGGAGGGGCGTACGTTTGAAAGGTACATATTTCACCACACCCACGCGGTGTAGCCAAATGAGGTAGGCATATATGTCGTTGCGAGTGCGTTGTGTGAGCACTGCGATGCGGTCTTCGTTCACATGCTTTGGGTCGGTGAATATGCCTGTGTATGTGCGTAGTATAGTTTCGAGTATTTCGTCGTTGTCGGGGTGCTCCATTCGCCATTCGTAGAGGCGCGAAGGGTGAATTGTCATTTGCAGTTTGCTTGGGCTCTCCATCTCCTCCGTTAGTGTGATATATCCAGCCCATTGTAGGATGTTAAGAGCTCCTATAGTTTGCGAGTAGGATAGGTGGCAGGTGTGGCAAAACTCCTCCAATTTGAAAGGCAACACCGCTCCATTGCCCGAACCTTCGCCTATTACATAGTAGTTAGCCAGTTTTTGGTATATGTTGCGCACAAACTCTTTGGGAGGGAATACCTTTTCGTGTCGGCGCACCAATTGTTCGACAGCACTTGGCGTAGTGAGTAGTACGGCATACGCCTTTAGCCCGTCGCGCCCTGCTCGTCCTGCTTCTTGGTAGTATTGCTCAAGGGCATCGGGTATGTCGTAGTGCACCACAATGCGTACATCAGCCTTGTCGATGCCCATACCAAAGGCATTTGTGGCGCAAAGGATTCGTGTTTTGCCCGACATCCAATCGTTTTGACGTGTTTTGCGCACATCGGCATCTAGTCCAGCATGGTAGTAGTCGGCCGAGAGGTCCATCGATTGTAGCATTTTAGCTACTTTGTCGGCAGCATCGCGAGTTCTGGTGTATACGATAGCCGAACCCTGCACCGCGCAGAGTATCTTGTAGAGTTGAGCATCTTTGTTGTCGGTTTGTCGTACTACGTAGTGCAAGTTGTTGCGTTCGATGCCAGCTTGGAACGATTTATTGTTGGGGCGGAACGAGAGTTTGTCTTTGATGTCGGATACTACGTCGGGAGTTGCCGATGCTGTTAGGGCGAGGATAGGCACTTCGGGATACATCTCTCGTAGTTCGGCAATTTTTAAGTACGACGGGCGGAAGTCGTAACCCCATTCCGATATGCAATGGGCTTCGTCGACGGCAATAAGACTGAGTTTGAGGAATTTCAATCGTTTGAGGAATAGCTCAGATTGTAGCCGTTCTGGAGCAACGTAGAGTAGTTTGAATGCGCCGTATTGTGCTTGTTCGAGTATGTTGAACACGCGGTCGCGACTCATGCCTGCGTGGATTACTTCGGCGCGGATGCCACGTTTTTTGAGGTTTTGTATCTGGTCCACCATCAAAGCTATCAAAGGCGACACAATTAGGGCCATTCCCTCCATGGCTAACGCTGGCACTTGGTATGTGATTGATTTTCCACCACCAGTTGGTAATATAGCAAGGGTGTCGTGTCCTGCGCCAATGCTTTCGATAATCTCTAATTGCAGAGGGCGGAAATCATCATAGCCCCAATTTTCCTTTAATATTTTGTGGTACATTTGCGATAACTTTTTTATGATTACAAAGTTAATAAAAAACTTTCATAAAAGATGTAATCAAAATAAAAACTTTAATATATATTTGTTGATTAAAAAATTTTTTGTACCTTTGCATTGAGTAAAATTACTCAATGGACTGAGTAAAATTACTCAATGGACTGAGTAAAATGTAGTATTATGTACAAAAGAGCAGATTATCAGATCGTTAAAAGCAGACTTGAAGAGCCGAGACGTTTCATTCAAGTAGTAATAGGACCACGACAAGTGGGTAAAACTACAGTTGTAAAGCAAGTTTTAAAGGATTTAGATTTACCATTTCAGCATTTTTCTGCAGATAATGTTCCAAGTTCTGCTGGCGATTGGATTTCCAATTGTTGGAATGCGGTTAGAACCCTAAAAGAGACTAAAAATCTTAATTCTATTATTTTAGTGATTGATGAAGTACAAAAAATTACGAATTGGAGTGAAGTTGTAAAAAAGGAATGGGATAGTGATACTTTCAATGATGTGGATATTAAGGTGTTATTGTTGGGCAGTAGTCGTGTGATGTTAGAGCGTGGTTTATCAGAGTCACTCGCTGGACGATTTGAGGAGATACGTATGACTCATTGGAGTTATCAAGAGATGAAAGATTGTTTTGGTTTTACATTAAATCAATATTTATTTTATGGTGGTTATCCAGGAGCTGCAACATTGATTAATGACCCAGATCGATATTTACAATATGTGCAGTCTTCAATAATTGATGCTACTATCAACAAAGATATATTGATGGATACACCTATTGCCAAACCAGCGTTATTACGTCAAACATTTGAATTAGGTGCAGCCTATTCGGGTCAATTGTTGTCATTGACCAAAATGCTCGGAGAACTTCAAGATGCAGGCAATACAGTTACGTTATCTGGATATGTTAATTTATTAGATGAGAGTGGATTGTTGCGTGGTGTTCAAAAATATAGTGTTGACATGGCCCGCCGTCGAGCAAGTGTGCCGAAATTTCATGTTTACAACAATGCGTTGAAAATAGTTTATTTATCAGAAACATTTGAACAAGCAATTCTTAATGGCAAATCATGGGGGCACATATTCGAATCTGGTGTAGGTGCATATTTAGTCAGTCAGTCATTTGTGCATCGTTTTGAAGTGTTTTATTGGCGGGAAAAAAATGATGAAGTTGATTTTGTCTTACGCAAAAATGGAGTTTTAGTTGCAATCGAAATAAAGAGTAATAGAGAGAAGAATACTAGAGGCTTAGAGAAGTTTAAGCAGTTATTTAATCCTAAAAGAGCATTTGTTGTTGGAGAAGGAGGTGTCAGTGTAGAAGATTTTTTGACAATGGATTTGCGTAAATTATTTTAAATAAGAGAGATACATCGCAGTTGGATGTATCTCTTTTTTTTGACTATTGTAGGGAGGCACAGTTCGTGCGTCCGATGACTAGAAAGGCAAAACGCTATTAGGAATTGTTCTTGAAGATAGATATGAACAACATTTTTTATTTTATTACTTTTTTTGTTGTAAAACCTTACGTTGTTTTTTACAGTGAGCACATCCTTTGGTGCTATGCTTTTCTTTATGCTTCATTTTTTGGCAATTTTCACATGGTTTGGCAAATACACCGAATAAGACAGTTAGTTTTACACCTACGTTTACATTCTGAAAAACAGTATTCTTTGCAAATGTATAATATAAGTGATTCATTTTTATACCATCTACATTCACAGGATCTTTGTCGTAGATTGTGTATAAATCCAAATTCCTACTTTTTATTTGCGGCACAATTGGCAAACCGTATTCGGCATAAAAAGCAAACCTAAAGACATATTCTTTACCTCTTTTATGACCATATCCAGTATTGCGATAATCGTAGCTGCTGTAATTATAACCAGTTTCGAAACATGCTGCCGCTCCTAACTTGAAATCAATTCCGTCGTTTAATACATTAACTGGTCTATTTCTAAACAATGCATGATTATACATATCATGAAACTCATCAATATATCTATCATAGAGGCCTGTTGTTGTAACTTCGGTTTCAATATAAGAGCACGATTTTAACAATATATTTAACTTTAAACCACCTAAATAGTAGAAATTTGCATATTTTTGTCCAATCAAAAATGGAACTTCAATAAATTTTGCATAAGAATTGTCGGCCCTATTCTCAAAAACATATTTATGCCTATATGGATCATTTTGAGTATCTATTATATTCTCTCTTATTATACTATCATTAGCGACTGTTACCATGCGCGAATTTAACGAAAAATTAACTCCTGTTTGTAGCAACAATCTATAACGATTATATTCATACACAAAACCAAATCCACCATAGGTGCCTTGAGCCAAACCATATTCGTGTGGACGAGTATGCAACATGTTTGTATAAGTGCACAAGAAATCCAACCCCACTAAATGTTTATAATAACGCTCTGGTCCTCTATTTACCGCTACGGCAAATAGAGAACTCAAAAGCAAAAATATAGTTACTATTAAATACTTAAACTTTATCATTGTCATCAGAAGGTGTTTTTCTTATTTAACTAACAAATATTGAATATGCCTACGTCCATGTTCAGTAGTTTCAAAAATAACGATATATAAGCCTCTTATCCTAATTTCATCCAACGGAATTTCCGTAGTTGGTGGTTCGAAATCATGATAATCACCTGTAGGAATACCGAGCATGTAGTGAACTCTAAATCTTCCTTTTTCCACAGACTTTACTTCTACATATGGATGATTAATATTCACAACATTCGTAACAATCTCTGCGTATGGATATGGAATCACCGAGTCTACAACCTCCGATGGATATATTGGACATGTTGTTATTGTTTTGCCATCATCGGTACGTGTCAATTCAGCATAATATTCATCGCCCATTACCAGTGGTTGATAGATATACGACGAATCTTCTCCGGGCATAGGCACTCCATTGTGGAACCATTGGTATCTTGAGAACGTATAACCTCCATTATACCTATCATTTAGCAACGAAATCACATCATTCCAATGTTGCTCAGTTATCCACGATGGATATTTTATCAAGAACGACTCTTTTTCCATAACCAAACTATCAGAACAAATGCCATTATGCAAGAAAATAGTGGCACTATACTTATCTGGACGAGGGTATTTTTGACGATCTCCTTCAACCCTCGGAACAGGTACAAGCAATACCGAATCGTTCTTTATCGAATCATGATCCACATTAACGAAATCTTGATCAAGCGCCTCATCATCAAATATTACAGAATACTTAACCGGTTTACGACCTTCATATGTATATGGAATAATCAGATATTCATCATCAGCACAAATATCCAAGATAGTAGCATCCATTTTTGTTGGAGTAATTGTGTCTAAATGAAGTACAACCATCGAATCGCATCCATATTGATTTACTAAAGTATCATTATAAACACCAGGTAAAGTCAAAGTTCGATTACCAAATCTATACGAATCTCCGCAACATATCGTATCATAAACAATTGTATCCGATGTAGGATTCACCGTCAAATGCAAATGATATACACTATCACAACCATAAATGGTTTTTAGAGAATCATAACATATATATTCTCCAGGCACCAAATCCTTGAAGATAGTATCATTCTTATGTCCATTCCATATATACTCTTCATTTTCGCATATATGCACTACTGTATTATTGAAAAAAGTATCTGCTACAAAAAGATTCAATTGATAAACACTATCACAACCTAAATGGGTTAATAAAGAATCATAATAGATGCCCGTTTTGGTATAAATCGTATTTCTAAAATGATATTCTTCACCAGCACAGATAGTATCATTTGTGACAAACGAATAAGATTGTTTAACATATAGAGTAAGTTGATAAACACTATCACAACCAATAACTGTTTCCAATGAATCATAGAAGATATACACACCAGCAGAATCAAGATCAGTCAAAGTTAAATTTCTCCACGTGTAAGTCTGATTTGAACATATTGTATCTACCTCTTCAAATAAATATGTTGGACATAGTGTAACATATAAAACAAAACAAGAATCACAACCTGCTCCTGTCGCCGAGCATCTTCTATGTTCATATACATCTTGTTCAATTCCACCCGAATGTTCTAATAAATAATTCTCATTAATAGTTTCTCCTCTCCATACAACACTCTTATTATCACATAAATTATAACGAGTAATAAATTCATACGTCGGTTGAACAAATAGTTCTAGTATATAAACACTATCACAACCATGAATTGTTTTTAAAGAATCATAATATATATATGTTGTATCTGCATTATTCCAAGTTATTTTCAAACGTTCATGATTTTTCCAAGTATATTTTTTATTAAAACAAACAGTGTCATACTCTATAAACTCATAAGTAGGATAAACCTTTATCTTCAACTCCCATAAACTATCACATCCAAAAGTTAGAGTTTTAAACATTTCTTTTTCTGTATAATAGTCATCTTTAGGAGCATACGGTCCATATGTCTTACCATTACGCTCCCAAGTATAAACATCATTATCGCATATCTCTATGGTATCTATATAATGATGCGTTGGGGTTACCAACAAATCTAATATATATACACTATCACAACCTGAAGTACTTAATAATGAATCATAATAAACTCCTGTTGTATTGAAATCATTACCTCTCCATTGATATGGCAATGCATTATTACATACTGTATCAACGAGGATAAATTCATA
>JAEIGA010015855.1_pt1 | contig 11470 bp, 12 predicted proteins | sample 9270691 | NCBI WGS metagenome assembly JAEIGA01 (sample SAMN17057246, study PRJNA624740) | gut metagenome | biome: biome; isolation source: fecal sample | host: Bos grunniens | place: China: Xizang | collected 2019
AACTATTGATTACCATATCCTATATATTTGGTTTCTATGTGAAAATACTAACTGCAAATATAATAAATTAATGATGATTTTCAAAGTGGTGACCTAAAGTGATCATTTTTGAGGTTTCGAAAAGAAGAAACCCTCGTAGAATGCGTTCTACGAGGGTTTTTAGTACCCAGAGCCGGGGTCGAACCGGCACAGGGGTGAACCTACTGGTGTTTGAGACCAGCGCGTCTACCGATTCCGCCATCTGGGCATCAGATTTCTCTGAATTGCGGTGCAAATATACGACTAATTTTTGTAACTGCAAATTTTTAGCCGGGTTTTTTGCATATTTTTTTAGTGGTTGTGGCATTCGTGGTGGCTACAGCCCTCGCCAGAGTCTTTGATAAGACCGATAAGGTATGCGCGAACAACCATTTCGATATCGCCACGGCAACCTCGGATAACCTTGATATTATGGCTCTCGAGCTTATTCTTTGCGCCCTCGCCCATATTACCTGCGAGCATAAGCTCGATGCCCATTGTCTCCATATCTGCTGCAATGCCCGATTTGCAACCGCAGCCCTCAGGGGACTCCATGCGTGAGGTGGCTACAATCTTTCCCTCCTCTACCTCGAAGATGGTGTAGTAGGCGCAGTGACCGAAGTGGTCATCTATATGTCCGTCGCGAGTAGGAACAGCAATTTTCATGACTAATTATCAAATAAAGAGCAGGAGGCGTAATAGCACTCCTGCTCGTATATTAACGAGTAATATGATTACAAGTTAGGGTTGATCTTTGACCACTCCTCAATAGCAGGAACGATGCCCAAAGTTACCAACTCATCACGCATCTTGCAAAGGTGTGCGTATGAAGCGTCGAGCATAGCGATCTCCTCCTCAGTACCAACAGGCATCTTGTATGAGCAACCGTTCTGGTCAAGAACAGTGTCCATAGCCATCATGATGTGGTTGTACTTCTCGTTAGATACGTATGTACCTGCAGGGAAACGGAATGGCTCGCCACCCATAACTGAGCGAATCATCTCAACTGAAAGGTAAGATGGGCTCTGGAATGATGAACGACCACGAAGCTTGATGATAGCAGCACCACCCTGAGTTACATCCTTCTTCATCTGTGCCCACTCCTCAGCAGTGAACTCCTCAGTGCCGATGATGTCAGTAAGCTTGCGACCAGCGATCTTTACAGAGCTGCCGAATACTGCCATCTGCTCGCCGTGGCCACCGTATGTAGCGCAACCCTCGATCTCAGACTGCATAACGCCGAACTTCTTAGCAAGAGCGCTCTTAAGACGTGTTGTGTCAAGACCTGCAAGAGTTGTAACCTGACCTGGCTTAAGACCAGAGTAAAGCAATGTTACAAGACCAGTAAGGTCAGCAGGGTTGAAGATAATAACAACGTGCTTAACATCTGGACAGTAGGTCTTGATGTTCTTACCAAGCTGCTCTGCGATCTCGCAGTTACCCTTCAACAAATCCTCGCGTGTCATACCCTCCTTACGTGGAGCACCACCAGAAGAGATGATATACTTAGCATCCTTGAAAGCCTCAGCAACATCAGTAGTTGCAGTGATGTTTACATTGTCGAAGCCGCTCTGGCGCATCTCCTCTGCAACGCCCTCTGGAGAGAATACGTCGAAAAGACAGATGTTGTTAGTAAGACCCATCATAAGAGCAGACTGAACCATGTTTGAACCAATCATACCAGCTGCACCAACGATAACGAGTTTGTCATTTGTTAGAAAAGCCATAATCTAATTTGTTTTTAAGTTATTTAATAGATATAAATTCCTATTATTGTGTTGTGTTGTTTGTAATATAACAATACAACCACGCAAAATTAGAAAACATTTCTACTATATGCAAGCAAAATCTAAACAAAATTATACTAATTCGCGCATTTCTTCTGTAGCCTGTTGTAAGTGTGTGGAATTATACCTATATTTGTATTGCCCATACTACGCAATTGTGGGCTATATGATATGGATATAACTAATTTGGAGATTGAAAACAAGTGTGGCGCCTCGACGATATGTTTCGGAAATGCGCTTAGCTTGATATATAAGCACCTGCCTAAGTATCGTAGAATAATTGTTATTACCGACGAGAATGTGGCGGGGCGTTATCGCACTCTTTTGCGCCACTTTGAGCAGATTGTTATTGGTATGGGCGAGGATAATAAGAATCTGCAGACGGCGATGACAATCTACGAGCGCCTTATGGAGATGGGGGCTGATACGCATACCTATCTGCTTGGTGTAGGTGGTGGTATTGTGACCGATATCACGGGCTTTGTGGCGGCAACCTATATGCGCGGTTTGGACTTTAGCTTTGTGCCTACAACGCTCCTTGCTCAGGTCGATGCCTCGATAGGTGGTAAGAATGGTGTAAACTTCCATGATTACAAAAATATGGTGGGTACAATGCGCCAGCCTGAGTTTGTTATATGCGATGTGATGATGTTGCACTCGTTGCCTGAGAGAGAGTTCCGTGCCGGTATGGCGGAGGTGATCAAGAGCGCTATACTTCGTGATCCAAACCTCTTTGAGTTGTTGGAGAGGTGCGATCCTGATATTCAGAGGGGTAGAGTGGATGTGCTGTTTAGTGTGGTGCTCTCGGCGGCATCGGTTAAGAATGTCGTATTAGCGGAGAATGAGGTGGAGCCAGGTAAGCGCACACTGCTTAATCTTGGTCACACCGTGGCTCATGCTATAGAGAAGTTAACGCACGAGGTAAACCATGGTGAAGCGGTGGCGATAGGTCTCTCGGCGATGTCATGGGTGAGTGTAAGGCGTGGTAAGATGGAGCGTGCCGAGGCTAAGCGTATCGATGCGCTATTGACAAAGTTCGGCTTCAATCTTGATATGCCAGCGGGAATCTTGGCGATCTTGCATGAGGCGCGATACGATAAGAAGAAGTTTGATGATAAAATAGATATTGTGTTCCCAGAGGCTGTAGGTAGATGTGTTGTGGAGCAGATTACTTTTAACGAGTTTGAATCAATGTTTTTGTAGATATGAAAAGAGCGTATATATTGTTGGCAGAGGGCTTTGAGTGTGTCGAGGCGCTATCTTCGATTGATGTTTTGCACCGCGCTGGTGTTGATCTTAAGCGCGTAGCAGTGGGTGACTCGCTAAATGTGGTGTCGTCGCACGGAATAATGTCGTTGCAGTGCGATATGTTGTTGGAGGATAATATGTTGGAAGATGGTGATGCACTTATTCTTCCTGGTGGATATCCTGGTTTTGTAAACTTGGGAAATTCTGAGGCTGTATGTCGTGTTGTACGAGGCTATTATGAGAGTGGTCGCTTGGTAGCGGCTATTTGTGGCGCACCTACGGTGTTGGCTGTGGCTGGTGTAGCTAATGGATATAGAGTTACATGTCACCGCTCGGTAGTGGGTGAAATGGAGGGGTATCTCTACGATAACGAGGGCGTTATTGAGGATCGAAATATCATTACTGGTGCTGGCGCTGGTCGTTCGATAGAGTTTGCCTTGGCTATAGCCGCACGCCTGGTAGATGCTGAGACGCTGCACAACGTGCGTCAGGGTATGGAGCTATGTGAGTAGCTAAAAATACTCTTCGCGGTAGTTGTAGCTATTGCGCATAAGTTCAAAGTTTTGGGGAGAGTTCTTCAGTGCGAGGCTCTCCTTTTCTATGTCGCAATATTGAGTTATAGTGTCGCATAGCTCGCTCCACGAGATTGGTCGTGGGAGGGTACGCTTTATGCCCTCGGGATACCACTCTTTTAGAGGTAGATCGAAGTGGTTGGCAAGGGCGTTTACTACCATTGCTGTAGCATTTGCCTTGCCCTGTACTGAGTAGCCTGCTATATGTGGTGTTGCGAGGGTTGCTCCTTGTAGAATTTTGTTATCTAAATTAGGCTCCCCCTCCCATACATCAAATAGATATTTGTGGTTGCTATTGGCCATAGCAATATTATCTACAACTTCTCCGCGTGATGCATTGATAATAATTGTGTTAGGTTGCATCAGCTCGAGCAGCGCATTATTTACAATGTGGTGCGTTGTGTCGTCGAGAGGGGTGTGCATTGTGATGATATCAGACTTGCGGGCAATCTCATCAATTGTGTAGAATTCGCCACCCTCGCGAGCTTGGCGCGGTGGGTCGCACTCCATAACTCTAAAACCCCATTGTCGTGCATAGTTCGATACTAAAGAACCTACATTGCCAACGCCTACAACACCGATGGTGTAGTACTCTGGAGTGCACTTATCTAATGAGGTGATATGGTGCAATGCTGCTGCTACCCATTGTAACACTCCGCGGGCATTGCAACCTGGCGCGGAGCATACCTTGATGTTGTGTGTGGCGCAGTAGTTGTGATCAATATGGTCGGTGCCTATGGTTGCTGTAGCGATGAATTTGACTGCAGACCCATCCAATAACGCTCGGTCACATTTGGTGCGTGTACGGATGATTAAAGCCTCGGCACTACGCACTACATTGGCTGTTATCTCTTTTGCTGGTAAGTAGATAACCTCACTATATGGCTCAAGGATGCCTTTGATGTATGGTATAGCAGCGTCTACAACAACTCGCATAGTGCTTTTAGTGGTTTAATTTTTAGCAAATATATATAAAATATTCGAAAAATATTACTATTTTTGCGTGTTAATTAGGCATGTAGTAAACATTTTGCTTAGAGTATGGAGAATAAGAAATTTGATCCTAATGGCACAATTCCTGATAATGGTAATTATTTTGGTATTCCGTTAACGCCAGATGAGGCTGCTTTGGTGCTTATCTCTGCACCATGGGATATCACTGTGTCGCAACGTGCAGGTAGTTCATACGCTCCAGATGCTATTATCGAGGCATCACGTAGAGTCGACTTTTTCGAGCCTATGGCACCTTATAGCTGGCGCAAGGGTATCGCTACCGCGCCAATCGATTATGCGTTGCAAGATATGTCGCACCGTCTTCGCACAGATGCGATGCGTGTTATTAAGGTTCACGACGATATTGGCTCGTTTGCATTTGACCATTTGGTATATGAGCGTCGTTTGCGCCGCGTGAATGAGGCTACAGAGCAGATGGTTGATAACATCTATAAGCAATCGAAGAATTGGTTGCAGAAGGGTAAGATTGTAGGTTTGGTAGGTGGCGACCAGTCTGCAGCGTTTGGTCATATCAAGGCTGTGGCTGAGCAGCACAAGAATATCGGTATCCTACATATCGACTCAGGTCTTGATCTACGAGTTGATCACCATGGTTTCTCTCTTTCAAGTAGCTCTATTATGCACAACGTGTTGCGTGATGTTAAGGGCGTCGATAAGATTGTGGGTGTTGGCGTTCGTGCATTTAGCCCTGCAGAGTGGGAGTATGCTTGCAACGATTCACGCATAAAGCTCTTTACTGGTCAGCAGTTGTGGTCGCAGCAATTTGAGGGTGTTAACTGGTCGGATATCTGCAATGATATCATTGCTGAGTTGCCAGAGTGTGTATATGTCTCGTTGGATATCGATGGTCTTACAATCGAGTGTTCTCCACATACTGGTACTTTGGTTGCAGGTGGTTTGCTCTTCCCAGAGGTTGTATATCTCTTGGGTAAAATCGTAGATTCTGGTCGTCGTATTGTTGGTTTTGACCTCTCAGAGGTAGTTCCTGACTTGGAGGATTCTACAGATGCTGCTATTGCATCGCGTCTGCTATACAATATGTGTTGTATGGCGTTGAAGCACCACGATGCTCCAGATATTTTGTAAAATTAGAAGATTTAAAATACTTTGTACTATGGCATTATTTACAAAGTTCGGACGTGTAAAGCGTAGTCACATTCTTTCGCAGTATGGCAACAACTTCCTACAGGCTCCTTGGGCTGGAGGTATTGTTTTGATTGTATGTGTTGTGATTGCTATGTTGTTGGCAAACTTGCCTGCGACAGCTGAGGTATATCATCATATTCTTCATGCGGAGCTTGGTATCTCATTTGGTGGTAAGCTCTTCCCTGAGGCGATGACCGTGGAGAAGTTTGTGAACGACTGCCTAATGGTGGTATTCTTCTTTACCGTGGGTTTGGAGATACGTCGTGAGATGTCGGATGGTCAGCTCTCCACTCCAAAGAAGGCTATTCTGCCTATCGTGGCTGCCATTGGTGGTATGCTCGCCCCTGCACTTATTTTTATCTTGTTCAATGGTGGTACTGAGGTGGCTAATGGTTGGGGTATTCCTACGGCTACGGATATCGCCTTTGCAATTGGTATAATGTCGCTCTTGGGTGACCGTGTGCCAATATCGTTGAAGGTATTTCTAACAGCGTTGGCCGTGGCGGATGACCTTGGAGCTATCATCGTGATTGCTGTTTTCTATGGTGAGTCGCCAGATTTGCTATTGTTGGGTATCGCGGCACTTATTATGGTGGGTATCTACTTTATGCGACGCTTGGGTGAGTTCCGTATGTTGGCATATATTATCCCTGCGGTGGTGGTATGGATACTCTTCTACTATTCGGGTGTTCACGCGACACTTTCAGGTGTTGTTATGGCGATGCTTATCCCTACAAAGCCTCGCTATAGCAAGTCGTACTACCTACATAAAGCTGATATTATCGAGAAGGGTATTGCTAATGCCGACCATATTGAGGATAAGCACGAATCTGACGAGTCGAGAATGTACTATTTGCGTCGTATGACTCAGATCTCGAACGGTGCGCAGGGTATGAGTCATCGTATGGAGCATCTGTTGATGCCTTACGTTAACTTTATTATCATGCCGATATTTGCTCTTGTCAACGCGGGTGTACATATCCCTTCTGCTGAGTACTTCAATATTTTTGAGTACTCTGCGGAGGCTGGCTCTATAGGTATGGGTATCTTCTTTGGCTTGGTTGTGGGTAAGCCACTCGGTATATCATTGTTCAGCTATTTGGCGGTGAAGTTCGGTATTGCTGAGCGCCCTGCTGGTTCAACCTGGAAGATGCTTATTGCGGTGGCATGCTTGGGTGGTATTGGATTTACGATGTCTATCTTTGTGGATAGCCTTGCTTTTGACAGCGAGAGCCAGATGGAGTTTATCAATATGGGTAAGATTGCTATCCTTATGGCATCGACCACAGCAGCTATTGTTGGTTCGTTGTTGATTATTTTGGAGGCAAAGCGAGAGAGTTAGAGGTAATATATAATATATAGTATGAAGAAGATTTTATCGGCTATTATTGTGGTGCTTATGGTGGCATCGATAGGTTGTGCTAAGAAGCAGGGTGAGGTTAAGCCTCAGCTGATGACTACCAGCGCAGACTCCATGTCATACGTCTTGGGTCTAAATATCGGAAGAAACCTTGTTGGCTTGGATTCGTTGCTTAATATCGATGTGCTTTGCGAGGGCGTGCGCGATGCTTATCTATCACAACCATTGCTTAACGAAGAGCAGGCTCGTACCGCTTATTTGAAGTATATGAACTACGATGTATATGAGCGTACAAAGGCATTTGAGGGTCAGTTTTTGGCGGATTTGCGTAAGCAGGATCGTAAGTTTGTTGCAACCTCTTCGGGCCTAACTTACAAGGTGCACACCTTGGGTGATATGAAGAATACCATTCGTAGCAATCGCGATACTATCCTTATGCAATATCGTATCTATGATGTTGCAGGCGAGGTTGTGGATACCACATATTATAAGGGTGACACACTGCGTATTGCTGTAGGTTCTATGCAACGCGGTGTTATCGAGGCATCGAAGCTAATTGGTAAGGGTGGACACTTGGAGGCTTGGGTGCCATCGACACTTGCTTTCGGCTCGGCTGGATGCGATTCGTTGAATGTTAAGCCTAACACAATGCTCTATTATGAGATGTGGTTGGTAGATGTGGAGAAGAGATAAACGAAATTAAATAACCTATAGAATTAAGATGAAGAAGATTTTTTATGCTATCATGATTGTAGCAAGCGTTGTAGCTTGTAACAAAGTTGATAATTCGATGTACTTCGATACATCAGATAATCGTGTTTACAATGATGCTACCGAGAAGTTCGACACATTGTCGTATGCCGTAGGTATGAACTTGGGTTTGGGCCTTCGTTACCAGCCTTCTGGTGTGACCTTCAACTACGAGGTGTTGATGCAGGCACTCGAGGAGGAGTTGTCGAAGGATGTGTTCGATTACGAGGCTATTGAAGCTAACCGCGAGCTTGTCCAGCGTTTCTTTACTGAGCGTTTGCAGCCATACTCTATTGCAAACAGAAGAAAAAAGGATAATAACTCGCCTGTCGAAGTTAGTCTTTCCAGACAGCTCTTCAATGACGAGTTTACCGAGGATAAGGTCTCAGAGATGTTTGGTCGCGATATGGCAAACTACATACATACCGCAGCTTATCCTATCAACTTGCACTGGATGTTTGCTGCTATTGACGAGGCTTCTAAGGCTGAGGCTGAGGAGGTTCACGATAGCCTAATGCGTCTTACTTTATTGCAGATGCGTGGTACTTTGCAGAATTATCATACCCGCCTCCACCCAGAGTATATCGTTGCAGCATCGCGCGAGTGGCTCGAGAATGTAGCTAAGCAGCCAAACGTAAAGACTATGGTTATCGATGAGTTTGATACACTATATTATCGAGTAAATAAGGCTGGTAACAATGTTAAGCCACGTGGTATGAACGATACCATCGCATTTAGCTATGATCTATATACCCGTAGTGGTAAGCTTGTTGAGTCGCACTCTAAGCGTGCAAATGATATTCGCGAGGCTTTGGAGAAGGAGAAGGCGGATAGCGTTCAGGATGAGAGACGTGCAGCTCGTATTAAGCAGCTTAGCGATCAGCTTGAGAGCGTTGAGAATCTTCGCGTGCCACTATCTAAGGCTCTTCTTAAGGGCTTGCAGTATGGTGTGCAGAATATCGGCGAGGGTGGTGAGATCACTATCTGGATGCCAGCATCACTTGCTTTCGGTGAGCGTGGTAACCGTATTGTGCATGGACACGATGCTGTGGTGATGAACGTAACACTTAAGAGCGTAAGCTATGGTCCTACCGAGGAGGAGCTTGCTGCTATGGAGGAGGAGAAGCGTGCCAATGGAATACAACTGCCTAATGGTGTCTTTGCCCCAAAGCCACGTCCTGATGGCTCAATGCCACAAATGCCAGTGATTCCACAGAAGAATGTGGTAAAGCCGGTGGAGATGAAATAACATAAAAGTTTAATAATCAGTGAGCGCATCCCGATGGGATGCGCTCACTATTTTTATATATTGGTATTGTGTGTTATGGAAAAATTGTTTAATTTTGCATTTCATTCGATAAATCATAAATACGTTATACACTATGAAGAGACTATCTTTACTTGTTGTACTTTTGGGCGTGCTCGGTATGGGTTGCTCCGAAAATGAAGAACTAAATTTACCACAAGACCCAACGGAGAATCCTGGGGATGATGCAACACCTGAGGAAACCCCAATATTTGCTATTGACAATGATGGTGACATTGTTGTTAGAGCTGAGGGTGGAGAGGTGACAATTGCTGTGACTACAAATATGGAGTATAGCGTTGTCATTCCCGAAGAAGCGCAGTCGTGGTTGAGCGTTGTTGATAGCCGTGCAGATGTGCGTGAGGAGATACTTACTGTTATCATTGCCGAGAATGAGAGCATTGAGGAGCGTTCGGCAGAGGTTGAGTTGGTAGATAGTGAGGGCAAAGTTTTGCAGACTATCACATTTGCTCAGAATGGTCAATCTAAGATTTTTGAGACTCGTCCTGGCGACAGCTCCATTATACCTCTAATGAATGACGGTTGTGAGGTAGAGGTTTTTGTGACCACAAATATCGAGTATAGTGTTGTTATCGCAGATGAGGCGCAGTCGTGGTTGAGTGTGGTTGATACTCGAGCTTCGCTTCGCGAGGAGATAGTGACCATTGTAGTTACTGAGAATCAGAGCTATGTTGGTCGCTCGGCAGATGTTGTGTTTGTAGATAGCGATGGCGAGGTGTTGACCACTATAACTATTATTCAAGATGGAGCGATGCTCCCTGATGAGGCTTCCCTTTGAATAAGATTTGGTCGTACAACAGAACCATCTAGTACAAAACATATCGTATGAGTTATATGCGCTTATCCAGTCAAAGGATGCTATTAACGCTACTCTTTTAGCTAATGGTTATGCTGCATTATATGATTAGAGGGTGCCAACAGACTTGTTGGCACCCTCTAATCTTTTGTGGTTGTTTATTGCTTTATGCGTTCTGCATAGGAGCTGCAGCAACCATATTCTTGTCGATACGAAGAGTTACATTGCTGTCAACCTCGATAAGAAGGCTAGTCTCGTGTACCTCCTTGATAGTACCGTAGATACCACCAGCTGTGATAATCTTATCACCCTTCTTCAAGCCCTTGCGGAAGTTCTCCATCTGCTTACGACGCTTAGACTCTGGACGCCACATAAAGAAGTACATCACAGCAATCATCGCAATAATCATAATCCAGAATGAGCCACCACCTGTAGGTGCAGTCTGCTGTGCAGCATCTGTCATTGGAGCATCAGCCTGCTCCTCCATAAGTGTAAACTCGTTGTTTGCGGCAGCCTCTGTAGCTGTCTCTACAACCTCACCATCAATAAAAAGTAAATTCATAGTTATAATTGATTAATTAGTTAATTCCAAAACGCAAATATACATATATTTATTATATCCACAAGTGCTTTCTCTCGTTGGAGCCACTTTCTACTCTATTTCTGCCCCAATCCATATAACTATAGGTGCAGAGTCTATAGAGGTAGTAATCTCCATAAAGTTGCCCACCGAGCCCCATTCGCCACGTGAGTCGAACGTAAGAACGATATCCTTGCTCTCGTTGGGCGCAATAGGAGTGCGGTCAAAGTCGAGCCACATACATCGACACTGTGTAGAGTAGTCGAGTAGCACGATAGGGGAGTCACTACGGTTTGTAAGGCGGATATACTCCTCTACGGTTGCTGACCGCCTAACATCACCAAGGTCAACGATGACCTCACAATACTCCTTGCCGTAGTACTCTACCGTGATGCCGTTAAATGGTGAACTCTCTACGGTGTTACTCTCGCTATTGTGTTTTGGGGAGCATAATATTGCGAACGCTACACCCAAAGCTGCGACGACAACGGCTACAATCGCAATTGCCTTGCTACGCTTCATAGTCTGAATTAGAGTAGACCGCGACCGCTCTTCTGGATCTTGCCCTCAGCAACGAAGTCTGCGACAATCTTATCCAAAACGCCGTTTACGAAGTTGCTACTTGTAGGCGAAGAGTAGTACTTAGCGATATCAATCCACTCGTCAAGGGTAACCTTAACAGGGATAGAGTCGAACTGAGTCAACTCAACGATAGCGATATTAAGGATAAGCGAGTCCATAAATACTACACGCTCAACATCCCAGTTCTTTGAGTAGCGGTCAACAATCTCCTGGTTATCCTCGTAGTCAACCAACGACTTTACGAACAAACGCTTTGCGAAATCAAGATCCTCATCGCTCTTGAACTTAGG
>JAEIGA010015856.1_pt1 | contig 11470 bp, 9 predicted proteins | sample 9270691 | NCBI WGS metagenome assembly JAEIGA01 (sample SAMN17057246, study PRJNA624740) | gut metagenome | biome: biome; isolation source: fecal sample | host: Bos grunniens | place: China: Xizang | collected 2019
AGTTGATTGCGCCACAGATATTGCATCTGGACTCCCCCGACAGGGAGTGCAATCCCTGAAATCAAAACATATAAAAGACTTAGCATATCTTAAAATTTAAAGTAAACACCTCCGATGACACTTCTTCCAGGCATCGGGTACCCGCTGACAACTTCATATCTGCAGTCATATATATTTTTCGCTGCCAACCTCAGGTCAAAATCACCTATACCTTTAATATTAAAGGACTTGGACAACACAAGATCCAAGGTACTCCACGAAGGCATATCTCCTGAAGAACCGGTACGACCGGACCGAAGCTGCCACAAGGAGGCAAGCATCCATCCTTTCCACTCTACGGAAGCATCAAAAATGATTGTATGACATGCAATATATGGTATCTGTGTTCCATATGAATAGCTGTCAGGGGTAATGTCGATAGCTGATAAATATGAGTATTTTGCATCAAGACCATATGTCCACTCCCGCTTATGTTCAAAGCCAGCGACTAAATCAAAACCTGCAGAGCGGACCCTACCTATATTATATGGTTGCCATATATTGGGATCCTCAGGAGTGGGAGCTGAAGTAATCTTATCAGTCAAGAGATTATAAAATACATCTGCTTTTGACTTCAGAATCAAGGACTTGGAGAGCGACTTTCTATAATCCAGACAGACATCGGTCAGCCACGCATCCTCGGGTTTAAGTTCAGGATTGCCATATCCAACATAATACAGTTCGTTAAAGGTGGGGATACGGAAAGCTCTGCGCGCAAATGCCATGACTCTCAAGTCATTACCAAAGGAATATCTTATGTCCGCAGAAGGCGACAAGGCATAACGTGCCATAGCCCCCTTATCGAATGCCCCATTATATTCCAAAGCGATATTTCCTGCAAACCGCTCCAATGTGAAGGAGGAAGCAATGGCTGAAATCAGAGTGCTCCTGAATGCCGAATAATTCGAAGACTTCAAGTCATCCATCTGAGTATCAGCAGCAAATGTCAATTTCCACCATGACATCAGCTGAAAATCGTGGGCCATATTAAGTTGAAATTCTGTCTGACCATACTGGCTGTCTCCCCAAGAACTTGTATAATAGATATCATCATAGGATCCTTTAGCAGAAATATGAAGTGTATACAGATGTGAGAACCTTTTCTTGAGGCTTCCCTGCACAAAAGCATTCATATCCTGCTGACGGTCTTCTGATGGCCAGGTCACAGAACCTGGAGTTCCACGCTCGGAACTATTATAATACGCTTTTATATGATAATCACCCTCTGACATATCCCCAAACAGATCTACTCCGCCCCTGATCTGCTTTAGGTCATTATTCATTCTGACTTGGCCGTCAGGTAATTTGAAATCACCTTTTGAGAGATGGGCAGATGCATTGGCGGAAAGGATGAGTCGGTCAGAAAGCTTGAAGTCCAGACAGGCACAAGGATTATATGTGCCGAATGAACCGGCATAAAAGCCTGCCCTGCCTGAAAACGTATCGTCCGCTAATTCAGGCTTGAGAGTGTTGAAGGACAGGCTGTTCTGCGCATAATCCACCACCACAGATCCATAATTAGCAGAAGCAAGCATACCCATGTCATTCTGTCCTGACTGGACATTGCCCACACGCACCCCATCAATATAAATGGAAGTATGCGCACTACCTAAACCCCTGAGACTGACGGTCTTCAGTCCAGCTGCTCCTCCATTATCTCCAAGATACAGTCCCGGTGATTGGAGCAGAACATCAGACAACACAAAAGATTTTTTGACAGACAAAGTATCTGTCCTTGAAATGATTACACCCTTTTCTGCTGTAATTGTGACAGCATGGAGCGAATCAGTAGGCAATAGATCTTCTACGCCGACAGGTCGGTCTGCAGACAACAGACCAATAGAAAGAAAAATTGATAATAACATTATATGACGCCTTCACGAAGCTTGCCCCCGAGCCCCTTTGTTTGACTTGAACATGGCAGGTCTTCGGACTCACCTCCGCTTCCGACGCCTTCTCACAGCACACTAGCTGCAATGGCATGATGTCGGGGCGTTATGAAGTTTACCGCTGCGGGCACAGTTCCGGATTTTCACCGGATTCCCTTACTCCATGTCCCGGAAAATAAAAAAAAGAGGAAAAACCTTGCAGCTTTTCCTCATTGGTAGCGGGGGTGGGAATCGAACCGCACGACCTTCGGGTTATGAGCCCGACGAGCTACCAACTGCTCTACCCCGCGATATTGGACTGCAAATATACGGACTATTTTTGAAACCGCAAATTTATTTTTCAATATTTTCAAAAATACCGCAATATTTCCTTACTCCTCCATCGAAAACATCGGATCCCATGCCGGAAGCTGAACAGGAGTCTGCTCAAGCATCTTGAGGATATCCTCAGGAACATATTTCTTCTCAACCACGAGACGGAACATATATTCGTTGAACCACTCGTCAGTCATTATGAGACATCCCTTATATCCGGAAGCCGGGCCCCAGCTGTTTTCAACCATCCACTTGACAGGCTTGCCATCAACGATGTCCACAGCAATCAAGGTCATGGCATGTGACGAACCGCTGGCGTGGGTCATTACCCTCTCATGCTTGTTCATCCCGAACTCAACTCCCATGAGTGAGTCGTAGTCAAAGTTCGCAATATCAAGAGTTCCCTTGCTGCGGCTATAGAACTTGCCCACATCACAAGAGAAATACATTGCAACATTGTCCTTGATAGAAGCAATGGCCATTTCCTTGATTCGCTCAACAGGAAGATTGATATACAACCAGTTATGACCATCATATACATGTCTGTCATAATCAATCTCATAGACCTTGCCATATTCGCGGCACGGGTCGTTCATGATCATCACATAGTTATTCTCAAGATCCTCACCGATGAATTCATCATAGAAGCTCTTAGGAGTGTAGGTCTTGCGGTCGATGATATTGTTATCCTTGTCGCATCTTGTCCACTGGAACTCCTTCACAGGTTCACCAAGACAGAGTGCAAGCATGCGATATATTTCAGAAAGCTGCTCGATCTTCATCTGCTGAAGCTCGGCATTGACCTTATCCATGAGCTTGCCTGCAGCCTTCTTAGGAAGGTTCTTTCCCTCATTGTACGCAGCCTCGAAAGTCTTTCTCAGGGCGAGACCATCTTCTCTAAGCTTAAGTTTCAAAAGGTTAGCCATCTGTGAGGTATTGTTTGCCTGATAAGTCTCCGGCATTGCCTCAGCAGGAACGAGACCATATTTCATGATGAGATTGGAAACTCCTGTGAACTGACCGCCGTCACTGAGAGGATTTGAAAAGAGCCAGTCAACCTTTCTGTCATCGAAAGGCAGTTCCTTGGTGTCAATCACACCCTGAAGGAAAAGATTGGCCTTCTCAAGCTGGTCATAGAAGAACAGATAGTTCTGGGAGAACTCCATCGATGGAAGTCCATACTTATCTATCATCTTGGCTCTCAACACGTTCAGACCAGTAAAAAGCCAGCAGCGTCCAGAGGACTGCTGATCGGTTATGCCCTTTGTCCTTACTCTATGCGAAAAATGAGTGTCAATCATTGCTGCATTGTCGGCATTCACAGCAAGTGTGGATATGGATGTGCCGGCAAGAGCATTGCTGATTGCCTTGTCATAGGCATTGTCCAGGTAAGTGGCACTGATCTGCTCCAGCATTTCTGGAGACAAGCCACCTGCAGGCTGCTGTGCGGATGCTGCAAATACAGAAAGCACCGCAAGAACTGAAGTAAGGAAAAGTTTCTTCATATAATTATGAGATAAATTCAATCATTGATTCGATATCCGCGCAAGAGAATGTCTTCTGCTCACCTGACGAGAGATTCTTGATGTTGATCACACCGTCTGCAACCTCGTTTCCGCCGACGATCGAAAGGAAAGGAATAGCCTTCTTGTCGGCATAGTCGAACTGCTTCTTGAGCTTTGTCTGCTCAGGATAGATCTCGCATGATATTCCGGCTTCACGCAGTGAGCGTACCACTGGAATAAGATATTTCAATTCTTCTGAACCCATATTGGCGAAAAGAAGTCTTGTTGTCGATGTCACCTCTGAAGGGAACTTGTCGAGACCCTTGAGAACGTCGTAGATGCGGTCTGCTCCGAATGAAATTCCCACTCCAGACATATTTGGGAGACCGAAGATACCGGTGAGGTTATCGTAACGGCCACCTCCGCAGATGCTTCCGATTGCAAAGTCCTTGGCCTTGACCTCGAAAATCGCACCTGTATAATAGTTCAGACCACGTGCAAGTGAGAGGTCAATCTCCACTTCTTGACGGATACCGGCTGCATCGATGAATCCGAAGAGTTCCTCAAGTTCATCAAGACCCTTGAGACCAGTCTCTGAAACAATACCTGAAGCTGACTTACCACTCATGAGCTCACGCATGAGAGCAATCTTCTCAGCTGTAGAGCCTGAAAGTGTAAGGATTGGACGGATGACCGCCACAGCCTCCGGAGTAAGACCCTTCTCAGTCATCTCAGCCTCGACAGCCTCGATTCCGATCTTGTCGATCTTGTCGATTGCGACTGTGATATCCACAACCTTATCCGGGAATCCGCAGATCTCAGCCATACCTGTGAGGACCTTGCGGTTATTGATCTTGATGCATACGTTCACGTCAAACAAAGTGAACACTCTGTCCACAATCTGCACGAGTTCCAGCTCGTTAAGCTGAGATGTGGAACCGATCACATCCACGTCGCACTGATAGAACTCTCTGTAGCGACCCTTCTGAGGGCGGTCTGCACGCCATACCGGCTGAATCTGGAAGCGCTTGAACGGGAAAGTGATCTCGTTCTGATGCTGAACCACAAAACGTGCAAAAGGCACCGTGAGGTCGTAGCGAAGACCTTTTTCACAAACCTTGAGAGAAAGCGCCTTGCTGTTGTATCCATCCTCAGTTCCTTCCACACGGTAGTCATCGTAGTTGATCTTTGAGAATGCATCACCCGAATTGAGGATACGGAACAGAAGCTTGTCACCCTCTTCACCATACTTTCCCAAAAGGGTGCTGAGATTCTCCATTGAAGGAGTCTCGATCGGTGCATAGCCGTAGGTCTTGAAAACAGAACGGATAGTGTCAAATATATAGTTACGTCCTGCCATTTCTGCAGGTCCGAAATCTCTGGTTCCCTTTGGAATTGATGGTTTCTGTGCCATGTTTCAATAGTTTTTGTTCAACTCGCAAATATAATAATAAAAAACGGGACTCTGATGTCCATACCAACAGAGTCCCGAATAAATTAACGCTATAGTCTTTAAAAGTCCAGACCTGCAAGGGATATCTTTCCGTCTTCCGACACTTTAAGTTTCACCTCCAGTCCTTTGAGAATCACTTCAAGCTGATAGAAATTTCCGTCCGGAGTCTCGACAAACTCGACATCACCGGCATCCAGCACAGCGCTCGCGTATTCAGAAGCTGCCAAAGCATCCTTCACAACCTGAGGAAGAGCGCTCGCCAGAAGATCAGTTTCTGTACGGAGCCAGTTTCCATTCCTGTCATACCACGCCTCGGATTCCTTGACATCCGGCGGGGTACCTGTTTCGAAGGAAACCTTCCAGCCTGTCAGTTCCATATCCCACTCCACATCACGCGCATCTGGATACATTTCTGCAAATGCCTCACGCACACTCTTCACAGGCATTCCATCCTCAAATTTTTCACATGAAAACAACGTCATGGCTGATACAGCCAGTATTACGGCTAAAAATATTCTCTTCATAGCTAATCATCAATTTCAATAAGGTTAAAATGTTTGTTGAACTTGAGTTCGAGACGGTTTGACAACTTGACTTCATAGTGCCTTCTATCCATCTTGTACTCAATGAAATATGCTCCAGGATACTTCACCTTTACAAACTCGAGGATCGGAACAGGGATGAACTCTCTTGAAATACCGTCCTTGCAGGCTACCTTTTCAAGGGTACCGTCATTGAAGAACTCCAGAGAAATTCCGTTCTCAAGTTGCACATCATAGTCCGGAAATATCAGTTCGTCATCCTTGGATGCATATATGATCTGATTATCAGGGAAATGACTATCGATGAAATTCCTTATAGCATCCGGTAAGCTATATACGTCGATAGACCTGTTCTCGGCGTCTACAGTGGCAGCTGAAAGAATAAGTGCTGCACAATAAATAAGGATCTTTTTCATATTCTGCTTTTTGAATTGTCGAAAGCAAATATAAGACCCAAATTCGAAAATTCCAAGTAATTTTGAATTTTTCTAATTATAATTTACAGAAATTTATACTGGACTCCAATTCTGAGCTGCTGAAACGGCCAATCCTGAAAGCCCATCTGCCAGCCGGCGGTCAGGGATATGTCGCCGAAAGCCCAGGCTAAATCAGCACGAAGTGTCATCGGGCAATCCCCGTCACGTTCCCAACCGACATATCCTCCATATTGAACCTTTAAAGAAGCAGGTCCTGCTGCCAACGAAGCCAGAGCGCCATACATTACTGCATCGTTCTGTCGTCCGTTATCTGTCTGCCAGCAGAGAAAACCGCCGCTCAAGGCAATGCGGGCCACAACTTTTTCAGAAAGCGTGAAGCCACGGCCAAAAGTGGCATCGAAGAAATATCCCGGGCTGTCGTAATAGCGCGCATACTCATAGCGGTCACCGGATGCACTCTTGAGGACAGCGCGCACCGTCATGTCGATTCCATGCTGGTCGTGAACAAGTGGCTGAAACTCTGTGGACACATATATGTCACCAGGTGTGTGATAATCCACATCTCCCTCATGGGGCAGGCGACGTGCCTCGTTTACAGAGGGTCCCGTGTGGAAGAACTCATACAAAGGTCCCCAGATGACAAGGTTGGCCCGAGGAGAAAAGAGAGGAATGGTAAGACGCGCAAAAATATCTGTCGTATAGTCGTCTCCTGGTTCTCCCAATGTACCCAGAAAGTGGTCTGAATAGAGTTCCGCCTTCCAGCGCGCAGATGTTGTTCCATCTGACATTTCAGGAACTGGAAAGGCATTCGGACCGAAGTATCCTGGCGCGATCTTGCTGGGAACAGAAAGGTCTGAAATATCCAGGGATGTCTGGGCCGCAATTGTCGACACAATAAATATTGATGTAAGTATAGTTAATAATCTCTTCATATTATGGAAAAATCACTTTAGTCAAATATAGGAATTTTCGGGATATGGCGGATGATTGTGGGGGAAAATCGGAAGAGATTGGATATAAACGAAACTTTTTATACCTTTGGGGTTCATTTTGAGTAAAGGGAAGCGATGAGCAAAAAGTTATTTCTGATTGACGGACATGCACTGATCTTCAAGATGTATTATGCATTCCTGAGGCATCCGATGATCAATTCCAAGGGTGCAGACATGTCTATTCTGTTCGGATTCACAAAATATATCCTCGAACTTATTGAGAAGGAAAAGCCGACTCACCTTGCAGTGGCGTTCGACCCTCCGGGAGGCACTTTTAGACACGAGATGTATCCGGAATACAAGGGTACCAGATCTGCGACACCGCAGCTGGTCATCGATTCGCTTGAACCGCTGACAGAGCTGTGCACAGCCATGGGGTTTCCTGTGCTGATGATCAAAGGATTTGAGGCGGATGACGTGATCGGTTCCATGGCAAAACGCGCTGAGAAAGAAGGTTTTGATGTATATATGGTCACCCCTGACAAGGATTACGGCCAGCTGATATCCGAGCATATATTCCAGTTCAAGCCAGGAAAGTCCGGCAGCGAGTCAGAGATAATCGACAGTGCAAAAATCTGTGAGAAGTACGGCATAAGCAAGCCTGAACAGGTGGTGGAGATTTTGACCGTCTGCGGAGACTCGTCGGACAATGTGCCGGGAGTCAAGGGTGTAGGCGAAGTCGGAGCCGGCAAGCTCATCGGCAAGTTCGGAACAGTCGAGAACATATACGCACACATCGACGAACTCACACCAAAGCAGAGAGAGGCATTCGAGAACTCCAGAGGTCACATCAACCTGAGCCACGAGCTGGTTACCATCAAGACAGATATTCCTCTTGATGTCACTCAGGAGCAGATGAAGCTTACCGGAGAATATTCTCCAGAAGTTGCCGATCTTTTCGAGAAATATGAGTTCGGATCACTGAGGAAATATCTTGGAAACATAACATCGGCCACCGTCAAGGAAGACAATAAGCTAGAGTTCAAGGAGGTGACACCGGAGCAGGTGTGCAGGGCTGCCATTCAGGACGGGAAATGCGCCATCATCATCGAGAGCGAAGGCAGCGGCATATTTGCCGACATCAAGAAAATAACGGTCAGTGCAAAATCTGGTGCTGCGCAGAAATCAGAAAAATCATCCGATACTGCAGACAACGTTGTTGCTGTGGGCTGCATCGTGGCGGAAGGCGGAGCAAAGGACTTTGAAAGCATCCTGACAAATCCGGACATCCTGAAATATGGATATGACCTCAAACTTCAGCGCAATCTACTGAACCACAGCGGGATTGAATTAGCAGGAAGACTGATGGACATCGAACTCATGCACTACCTCATCAACCCTGAGAAGAGTCATAAGATCGATATCTTATCGCGCACCTACCTCAACATCAACCTTGAGGAAATGATGGCAGGTCAGGGTTCCGATACAGAGGCACAACAGACATTGTCCCTTTTTGACGAAGTTCCGCAGGATGAACCGGAGACCAACCGCCAGGGTGAAGCTGCTGCGACATTGATGCTGGGAGAGAAAGTGCGCGAGGAAATGACCGGTCTTGAGCTCGATTCCCTGTATGACACGATGGAGGAACCTCTGATGAAGGTTCTTTCAGATATGGAACAGGAAGGCGTGAAAGTGGACCTGGCGCAGCTCAGAAGATATTCTGCCGGACTTGCAGCAGAGATGAACAGCATCCAGGACAAGGTCAGGGAAATGGCTGATGATCCGAATCTGAATATCCTTTCTCCTATCCAGATAGGCAACCTGATCTTTGAAAAGCTGCGGCTCGACCCAAAGATCAAGCCTAAGACAGGAGTACGATACAGCTACCCTACCGACGAGGACACTCTGAGCGCTTTGGCAGACAAACACCCTATAGTGAACGAAATTCTTGAATACCGAGGAGTCCGCAAACTTCTTTCCACATATATAGATCCGCTGCCGACCTACGTTTCGCCGTCAACCGGAAAGATTCACACTACCTTCAATCAGGCACTGACAGCAACAGGCAGACTAAGTTCATCAAAGCCTAATCTGCAGAATATCCCGATCCGCACGGAACGTGGCAAGGAGATCCGCAAGGCCTTTGTACCAAGCCGTCCGGATGGAGTGGTCGTATCTGCTGACTATTCGCAGATCGAGCTGAGGATCATGGCGCACCTGAGCTGCGACATGCATCTTATCGAAGCCTTCCGCAAAGGACAGGATGTTCACGCGATCACCGCAGCGAAGATCTTCGGCATCAGCCCGGAAGAGGTGACAAGCGACCAGCGAAGGATAGCAAAGACTGCCAACTTCGGCATCATGTACGGCATCTCCGCCTTCGGTCTGTCACAGCGTCTTCACATCTCACGAGCTGAGTCAAAGAAGATCATCGAAGACTATTTCGCAAACTTCCCTGCAATATCATCATATATTGAAGACACCCTTGCAGCTGCGCGAGAGACAGGATATGTGGAGACCATCTTCGGACGAAGAAGATACCTGCCTGATATCAATTCCAAGAACGGCACCGTGCGCTCGCTCGCTGAGCGAAATGCCATCAATGCTCCGATTCAGGGCACCTCAGCAGACATCATCAAGCTTGCCATGATCAATGTGGACAAGAGGCTGAAGAAGGAAGGCCTGCAGAGCCGCATGGTTCTCCAGATTCATGACGAACTTGTCTTTGATGCAGTCAAGGATGAAGTCGAAACATTATGTGCGATAGTAAAGGAGGAGATGGAAAACGTAACCACACTTTCAGTACCATTAACCGTTGAATGCAACTATGGAAACAACTGGCTCGAAGCTCACTAACATGCAGGACATCGAACTTGTCCGCCTGGCTCTTGAACAGAACCAGGCAGCTTTCATTGTGCTCTACACCAGATATCATATCGGCGTAAGAAGTCATATTTCCAGATATATTTCCCAGAAGGAAGACATCGAGGACATCGCCCTGGAAAGCTTCCAGAAGGCATTCAGCCAGATCGGCACATACAATGACGAATATAAGTTCTCGACATGGCTGTACAGAATCGCACGCAACACTGCATTCGACCATATAAGCAGACATGACCGCGAAAGGAACAACCTTCCGACCACATCGATCAACGAAGACATTGCCGAACTCAAGGAGCTGCCGGCCACCATGCATAACCCTGAAGAGGACATCATAAACCAGCAGGAATATGACAAGTGGCTCACCAATATCGAGAAGCTGAAGGACGATTACAGGATTGTGGCAAAGATGAACCTTATCGATAATTTCGGATACAAGGAGATATCTGAGGCGCTTGAGTTGCCGCTCAACACTGTCAAGACAAAGATCCGCAGAGCCAAGGCCCAGCTTCTGAAGATGATGGAATATTCGGATGAGTTATTGTAGGTATGTCGCGCGACATTACAGTGGAAAATTATATTTATAAGATTTTGATAATAGAAAGACAATATGACATATAACGAATTCAAAGAAATTATTTTAGCTAAGTTCCCGGAGGTCACCCCCGAGCAGATGGAGCAGTTCCGAAAGATGGAGGAGCTGTACCGTGATTGGAATTCGAAGATCAATGTTGTTTCCCGCAAGGATATCGATCAGCTATACAGGCACCATGTCCTGCATTCGCTTGGAATCGCAGCCTACATCAAGACATATATGCCTGATGTATATGATCACCTTCGTGGTAATGGTCCTTACGGTGCAGCACTTCCGCTCAAAGTCCTTGACCTGGGAACTGGAGGAGGATTTCCAGGAGTTCCTCTTGCAGTGATGTTTCCACATGCTGAATTCACGTTGTGTGACTCGATAGGAAAGAAGATCATTGTGGCGACAGAGGTGAGCAAAGGCCTTGATCTGAAGAACGTCAAGACAGTGAATGCCCGTGCAGAGTCGCTTCCTGAAACCTTCAACTATGTGGTTTCACGCGCCGTAACCTCTCTGGACAACTTCATGCCCTGGGTAAAGGGTAAATACACAGACGGCATCCTTTATCTCAAGGGAGGAGATCTGACAGAAGAGATTGCGGGTGCAAAACTTCGCAAAGGTTCTGTTCATATCTGGCCTATTTCAAGCTGGACAGAGGACCCGTTCTTCGAGACTAAACAAGTGGTATTCATCGAGAAGCAATAGGATTACGGGGTGCTGGACGATTCATTGTTAATTCTTTAAAGAATTTTTGAATAAAATTTTGCAAATCAAATCAAAAAGACTACCTTTGCACTCCCAAAAATGTATCGAAAAATATAAAAACTAGAAATAATGAAAAGAACATTCCAACCATCAGATCGCAAGCGCCGTAACAAGCACGGCTTCCGCGAGC
>JAEIGA010015857.1_pt1 | contig 11469 bp, 10 predicted proteins | sample 9270691 | NCBI WGS metagenome assembly JAEIGA01 (sample SAMN17057246, study PRJNA624740) | gut metagenome | biome: biome; isolation source: fecal sample | host: Bos grunniens | place: China: Xizang | collected 2019
AAGAATACCACGATAAAAGATACATTAATTTCAGAAAAGAAGCAGATAAACAGAAACTAACTCACGATAAATTTGTTGAAGAGATAAATAAACTAAAAGAAGAAAACTTTGAACAGATACCAATTACAACGATACGCGAAGAAATGATGCCAAAAACATATACTATTGGCTTTAAAAACAGATGTGCAACTTTAGCAATATATACTGGAACTGATTACAAGTTTTATTATAGTGATGTTAAAGATACTAAAAACAAGATTACCAAGAATCCGATGCCGCAGTTTAAATTAGACTTTTTAGAAAGAACTGGAAAGACTTTAGTTGAAAACTTTGGAAAAACAAAACAGTATTTTAAAACCTGTGTACCACAACCGATCTATTACCAAAACCCGCTATTTGGACAAGATGTAACTATTAAAAATGTCTGCAAAGAAGATTTTAGTAGTCATTATCCAAGTTGCGCTTTAGAGAAGTTGCCGGACGCTAATACAATGAAAATAGTTGATAAATACTGTTTACCTGATGAAGAATACGAATTTGCTTTTTACCCAGATACTGGACATATAGCAGTATACAATGAATTTGATACTCATTGCTGGACAATGATGCAGAAAGTATACGGGGCCGGTGAAGGAAAAGATAGAACATACAAAACAGACTATCTGGGACGCGAAAAGAAAACTGTCTTAATGAAAGCTGCTAAAGAAAGAATTGTTGAACTGGAAGTCTATTACGAGCAAAAGAACAAGTTTCAAAAAGATACGCCGGAATATTTACAAGCAAAACTATTTCTAAACAAGTTTTTAGGGATGTTTGAGCAAAATAATATATCTGCTTACGATCGATTACCATTGGCGCACTTAGCAGCTGTTATTAAATGGCGCGCTAATATAAAGATGTTTAAATTAATAAAGCAGATCGGTGAAGAAAACATTATACAAGTCTGTGTTGATGGACTATTACATATAGGGCCGGCTTTTGGACAATTAGAAAAGAAATTAGGCAAGTTAATTTGTGAAGAAGAAAACGCCAAGCTAATACAAAAAGGAATTAACCAATATATAGTATTTGGAAAGACAATTCACAAGTGTCACGCCGGATTTGATGTCAATATAGAGTCTGATAACATTAAAGACTGGAAAGCAAGTGAGAAGATTAAATTCTTAGACTACTTAAAAACATTAGTTGATATAGAGGAGATTTAAAATGAAAAAAACTAAAACAAGAGAGTATAAAGCAAGCTACAAGAAATATGTTGAAGCTTTTAGAAAAGAAAAGAAAGAAAACAACATTAAAAATGGTGTTAGACAACTTACATATAACCAATATAGAATAGTCAGAAATGAAGATGGACTATCTAATAAAGAAATATTAGCAAAACAGTCTAAATTAGCTACAAAAGCTCAAAAAAGAAGACTATTAAATGAATATAAAAAATATGCTTTAAAACCTGGTGATAGAGCAGTATTTGATAATACTTACTGGGGTGGCAATTCTTCAAGGTCAAGATTGACTGCAGAAAATGAATACGGAACTGAAGGCTTTGGATACCACAGAACATTATCTGGAATCTTAGGTGATGGTCACGCGCTGCACTTCTTAATATCTGGCAGAATTTTACAAGGTGAAGATAGAGATAAAGTATTAGACGATTATGGCTACGATGAATAACTTAACTAAAATAATGAAAAAGCAAAAGAAACAAGCTGATTTCAAAAAGAAAGTCAAAAGTGATAAACAAAAGAAAAAGGCCTTATACGAAGCTAAAGAGTGGTACACTATTAGAGCTTTACTTGGTCACCACAATACTAACTACTATTGTCTTGTGGGCGCGAGAGAGAGGGGCAAAACTTTTAGTGTTCAAGATTATGTTTTAAACTGTTATTTCAACCCGAAGTCAAAGTTATACAAAGTACCATTTTACTGGATGAGACTTAATGATATAGCTATTAAAAATATGTTACTTAACAATGCTGCGAAGTTTTTTGAGCCGATATTAGTTAGAAAATACCATTTAGAAAACATTAAAGTTAAAGGTGATAGTATATTTATTGGAAAAGAATTATTATGTAGAGTATACGGACTATCTGTTGCTTACAATAATAAAGGTGCTGCACTATTTGATGCTGAAACATTTAAAGGGGTCAATATAGTAGTAGATGAAATAGCACTTGAGCGCGGACAAAAACGAACATTTGATATAGCTTACAACCTTAAGATGCAAATTGAGAACATCACAAGATCAAGTAGAGAAAATGTCAAAATCTTCTTTCTAATGAATAATACTGAGGATTCACCGGAAATCTTGTCACTCTTTGGATTTATACCAGTAGACTTTGGAATTTACAAGCTAAAAAGAAAGCACTGTGTTATTGATTATATACCGAACAATGCAGCGTACGAAAAAAGAAGAAAGAATGCACTTGCTAATGAATTAGATACTGGAACTGGAAACTTCACAAATAAAGTAGTTAGAGATTTAGAAAGCTTAAATAGAAGCCGATTATTAAAGCCACTAAAAATAGTTAAATTCACTAAAGATATGTCAGACTGGTTCACTATCTGGTCAGCCTTAGACGGAAGCAATGTTATCTGCTTATACAATAATGAAAAAGTGGATAGTATAGCAATGAAAAGATACATTAATGATACTTTCTTTCCAGAGCTTAGAGATAGTATTATAGAAAGAGAAGATGTTAGAAGTTTTAAATACAAAGATGTTCTAACACAAGCCTTATGGCGCAAAAACTTAGAAATAGTGAAGAAATAAAGCCAATAGAGACGCGAAAATAAAAAAGACGAGTGTTTATACTACCCGCCTTTTTTTTGTGTCTTAAATGACTTGTTTTATTAATTCAATGCTTTAACACTATCACCGATGATGTTTACAATTTCAACTGCACCAGAAGGTTTATAAGCCATTAGATTTGTACCTTGCCATGCATAAACACCTAAGATTGGTTCATCATTACCATAGTCACAGGTTGTTTGCATACAGACAAAGTAATCACCCCAAGCATCTAATAAATCTTGAACGGATTGTATTGTAGCATTGTCTGATAATACTAAGTTAATATAATAGTTATCATCATTGTCATCTTCTACATCTAATTCGTGTAAATAGAGTTTTGTTCCAATTTGAGAAACTGTTACAGAATTTGTACCATCAGTAAGATTACGAGCAAGATAAATGTCTCTCCATTTATTAGAACTGATACCTAAATCTCCACCACTATTTGAAATAGGGATTAAATAATTACAGGAAGCGAATCCATTAGGTTGAATTCTAAAAACTAATGACCCGTTTTCAATATCTAAATTACTTGTTCCTGAACCTGCAATTTTTCCAGCAAGATATAAATCCTTCCAAGCTTGTGTAGAAGTTCCTAAATCCCAATTATTATTACCTCGTGGAAAAACATTAGAGTTTATAATAAAATTGGTAGTTGGATGTATTTCAAATCTTTCAGTATTAACACCACTAACAGAACTTTCTAATCTAATTCTACCATAATCATTTTCGTAAAGTTTGAATGTTGCCAAAGCATTTGGGTTTGAAAAATAAGACTTTCCGCTTAAATATAAATCTTTCCAAGTATAAAGAGAATCTCCTAAATCAAAAGTATTTCCACTCCACGGGCGAACTTTCCCATCAAATTTTGTTTCGTTTTGGTTAATTTGAATTTCGTTTGAATTTCCGCAAACAATAAATCCCCCTGTTGTTGGAAGATAAATTGAATTATTGAAAGTTTTCTTTCCTGTAATTGTCTGGTCTGTGTCAAGTGTAACTAAGTTGCTTGTATCTACTATACCAGTTAATCTATCCCAGTACCATTCGCCTTCATTCCATACTAAGACTACATTATCGCCCACTTGAACTGTAATAGTACTTGAGTCTTCATTTGTTAAGCTTCCAGAGTCTGTAATATTGTAGACAAAACCATTTTTAGCAGCTGTTTTCTCTAAGCTGTTTAAGTCTGCTACAGAAGAGGAACCTTGAATTTTGTAAGCAGAAGAAATACCATCTTTAATGATATCTACTTCACTATTAAGAGCTTCAATATCTTTTTTGTTCTTTTCAACTTGTTCTGGAACATTTCTATAGATTTTTCCATTTCTAATCATTGCCATTGTCTTTAATCTCCTTAACTTCTTCTATAACCTTTTTTGTTTCATCAGCTATTTCTTTGCCAGTAGATAAGATATCTTCTAATTCTTCTTTATCTACTTTGCCATCTTCTTTAGCTTCTTTAATCTTTTTAACAAGCTTAATAATAAGTGGAATTAATACAGAAATTATAAAGCCTGAAACAGTAACTACAATACTGATAATAGCTTGTAATTCAGTAACTGACATAGAGGCGCCGATAGCCCCTAAAGTTGTTCCTGCAATACCACAGGAAATTTGATCTATATTATTCATCACTATCATCCTCCTCGGTCACAAATATATTAACTCTTTCAGGTCTAACTACCTTGCTGAAGCAGATACTAAATTTACTAACAAATTCAGTAGTAACATCAGTAGCTAATAAGTCCCAAAGTAATGAATAACCTTCAAGTTTACCTCTCTTGTAGTTAGAAGTGTTTTGAGCATTAATATACTCTAATTCTTCTAATGTTCCTGTTCCTGGAGCTTGACTTGGATTTAGAGCAGAATTGAAGATAGCTTTACTACCAAGTCTTAAGTCGTCTTCAGATAACTTTCTTAACTTGTCTTGGATATCTAATCTCTTTTCCCAAGCTGGTCCATAAGAATAGATTACAGAATAAACTTTATATTTAAATTGTTCTTCATCAAAGTTAGCAATTGGGTTGTTGCCATATTTTGCATATAGTAAGTAATAAAGAATTGTTACATTGTCTGGATAAGTGACAGTACCAACTGTTTCGCCATAATGTATAGCGCCAGCAAATGGGCTTGCTTGGAAGTCAGTTTTAAATTTATCAGCTTCGTCCCAGATTTCTGTAAATAGCTTTGTATCGTATCTTGGAATCATGTTATTCATTTTCATTTACCTCACTATTATCTGTTTCAAAACCAGCATTTTGGCCTTCAGCATCATCGTCAAATACTTGTCCATCGCCGTCAGTATCTTGAGCAATAACATTTTCACTTGGTTCTACCCAAATACCTAAGCCCCAAATACTATTAACAATATTACAGAAATTTTGTCTAATAGATAAACCGTCTTGCATAACTAAGCCAAGTGTCTGTCCATTAACAGAAGCTTCTGCCTGTAAGATTTGACGTTTCTTTTCGAAGAGCCCGCCGTTGTCGATGCCGTAGCCAGATAATCTTAAATTGTCTAAGCTTTGCATTGCTAACATATATTCTTCAGCTTTTGCTGTAGCACCGTTATTTAATTCTTGTAAGTCAACATCACCGATAATTGGAACATAAGCTTCACCAGTAAGAGCAGCATCTTCAACTGATCTGCTTGCATCTAAAGCATCTTTAGCTTGGTCAGCATCTTGAACTCTAAGTCCTTTAATACCAGTAGATAATAGTAAGCTTGTGCGCATAAATGGAACACACTCAGCCATTGTATCTAATAGTGGATCATTGACTTCACAGCGTGGAATTATTGTCTGAGCTAATTGTTTAGTATAGTCGTGAAGTAATACAGTTGATTTAACTAAATCTTCAACTTCTAATTCTTCTGGCAATTTAATACCGTATACACAATTCAACTTGATTTGACTTAATAGTTGAGCTTGAGCTTTACCAGCTTTATCCTCAGTTCCAGAAGTCATTGGAATTGGGTGAATACTGTTATAGCGGCCATAAAAATCTATTGTACCGTCAAGAGCATATGGGGTGAAATAGAATTGATCTAACTCTGGCATATAGAAGAAACATAATTGTCCTTTATAGTAGAGTAGTCTTTCTAATTCTTGACTTGTAATATTGCAAGGTAAATTGTGCCAGACATATCTATTAACAGCATCTTGTTCGTCAATAAGTCTTAAAAACTTTTTAGTATCTTCTTTTAATACTTTTTTACTTTTGCCATATTTAATTGGTAAGCCAGTCTTTGGATTAATTCCAGCTTGTAAAAATACATCTAATTGTGGTAATTTTGCAGCCATTATTCATTACCCCCTGTTTTTAATTGTCTAATCTTAGCTTCTGCAGCAGAAATATCAAATTTTAATTCTCTTGAAGTAGCAATTCTATTATTTAGTTCTCTAAATGCGTCGTAAGCTTTTTCTAATTCTTGATTTTTATAGTCTTTATTACTAATATATTTTCCTGGAATATGTTTAGCTGGAATGTCTCTATATAGTTCTTCAACTTTTCCAGTTTTAACATTAACAGCAGTTCTATAAACTCTTTGTCCTTTAATAGTTTTTGCTCTTTTAATAGTATGTCTTCCTTCTTCAGGTAAGTTAGAAGCACTTTCAAGTCTTTGAATTCTGTCTTCTGTAAGTTTACCAGCTCTGATTTTGTCTACTTCAGCAGCTAATGTTTTAACTTCATCGTCAGAAAGATTTGCTAATTCATCAGCATTATAGCTTGAAAACTTTCTACCAGCTGCTATCTCTGGATCAAATCCCTCGTGAGCATTAATAGCTTTAGCAGCTTCAATAGTATCGTTTCTGTAAGCTTGCTTAGTAGCAGCTAACTGTTCTTCAGTAGCTGCTATATCAGCTTGATTCTTAGCTTCTGCTAATTTTTGTTGTTTAACTTCTGTTGAAATATGTTTTCCAACTACAGCACCAGCAGCAGCTGTTCCAACTAATTGATTTATTGCACCTTGTATAACTCCCATTATAAGTATACTCCTTTAATTAATTCATTATATATTTCGTTAAGTTCGTGGTTATTGATTTTAATAGTATCATTTCTGATTAACTCTGCTTTTGTAAAGTGACCTTCACCAGTTAGATATTTATCAAGAGTATCAATAGCCATAACAGTCATTCCTTGATATATTATCTTGTTTCTTAAGATTTCTTTCTCTGTATCTGTACAAGTGTAGTATTCTAAGAAGGGCCATATCTTACTGTTTATATCAAATGCACCAACTTTAGTGATTGTATAAGGTAGTGCTTTAATATTACCTAATTGATAATTGAACTTGTCTATTGCATATTGTCTTTGTTCGTGTAAGCTCTTTTCAAACATTGGAGCATCAAGAGCGAAACCAGTACCTGAAGCAAGAGCACCTGCAGCAGCACCAGCAATAGCACCATAGCCACCACCTGCCATAGCACCTGTTAATGCACCTTGACCAGCAGTATTAACTACACTTAATGAACTGGTTATGTAATTTTGTCTTCGTGCAATATCTTGAGAAACATCTAAGTTTTGAATATCTCTGTTAAAGATATTTTGATAATTCTTATTTTGTAATTGATAGCTTTCCCAAGCAGAACTAATTCTACCTAATGAGAAGTCGCCACCAAGAATTAAACCTCTTGCATCACCATAATTACCGCCATACATCCAACCAAAGTTCGGAGTGACTTTAATATAAGGTGTGTAAGGCTTATAAGTACATTCTGCTACAAAGCCAGTACATATTCCGCCGTTCTTAGCAACAGAGAAGTCAAATGAACCTTGATAATTAGGCGATACTAATCTATATTTATTACATTGGCTCTCAACTTTCATTTCGTCTTTTAATTCAAGATTATAATTTAAGTTTTGAGCAAATGAAGCTTTCTTTGGATATAAACAAATACTAACTGGCTTGTTAACATCTGGTGATTCATCTGTGTAGCAAATAAATACTTTAATAGCACCTGTAGAAACATATAAATCCGAACATTGAACTGTTACATATAAGTCAGGATTTGAATTAGAACCATAGTTAGTAATAGTTGGGGTACCTACTATTGTGCCTTCGTATTCAGGATCTGTATATTCAATTCTTAATGAGTAGCTTTGTATATCTCCAGTTATTGTTGGCTGATAGTGCATTGTATTCCTAACGTAAGTACCTTCAGGTTGAACTGTCCAAGCATTTCGAGGAACTTCGTATTCGTGGTAATTTGTTGGAACATCTTGATTAATGAAGTCGTAGTCAACTCCTTGTGTCAAGCTGTCTAAGTCAATAAATGAACCATCTGTGTTAACTTGAACTATTGGGCAGTAAGGTAATAATTGAATGTCGTAAATCTTACCATCATTTTTAACAGCTAAACTTTGCATTAATTTCAAGTTATTAGCACCTGTAAATGTTTCCATAGTGTAGCCATTACCATTAACCACTACATTGTTATATGGCATTGTAATAATGTCGTAAATAGCATCTTCACATTCATTTCTTGAAGCAGAGATAGTTAAGTCAACATCAGCTAAGTCTGCATCTTCTAATGATATTTCGAATTCTACTTCTGTATAGAGTACATAAACTTTACCTTTAGTATAGTCAACATTTTGTATTTGATTTGCACTTGGGTTGCTATTATAATCTGTAATAAAGCTGTTTACAAATGAATATAAAGCAGTACCACTACCAGCTACTACTTTTTTAGTCTGATCTACAATTGATTTAGCTGTTAATTTTATTTGTTTATAAGTACCATTAATAAGTACTATTGTTTTATCTGAAGCAATCTTACTTAGAACATTGTAAGAATTATTGCTTAAATAAGGTTGTCCACTAATTGAACTCCACTCACTCTTAATACCACTTTTATTAAGATTATATTTGTCTGCGAATAAAGCAGCAGTAGAACTTAAATTATAAAATCCTGAGCCATATTGGAATCTACCAAAGCAGTCATTTTTAGTTCTAAAATAAGCGTTTAAAGCATCTTGATTTAAAACATTAAAGTTTTCATCAGCATTAACCCAGACAACTGGTTGAAGTTGTGTATTGTCAACAGCAATAGAAAATTGAATTCTTGAGTTAACATAATGATTTAATGTGCCATCTAATATCTTATTAAAGTCTTCATTAGTAACACCCATCTTTGTAGCTATTTGACTTGCTGTTAAATACTCTGGATCTTGAGTAATTGCTTGTAAATTAGCATCTGTTAATGTTTGACTTTTAGCAGTATAAGCAACTAACCAAGCACTATTTGAATTATCTTTTAATAAGAGTTCAGAAGTTTTAATCTCATTAAAAGCCATACCTTCATCATTTAAGATTAAAGGATTGTCATCATTTACAGTGCCTCTTTGAATAAAAGCAGGACAAGATAATAAAGAGTTAAGATTATCTGCAATAACATCTCTCTTAAGAGTTAATTTATGTTGTCCGCCTCTTGTTCTAACAGCCTCTACAATAAACCATCTACTAACAATTACTTCTGTTGGCGGAGTAGCCTCATCTGAAGTATATACGACTAAATAATCACTTTCATCGTACCAGTTTTCATCACCAGCAGCACCTAATCCTTTTCCTAAGATTAGTTCTGTAGTAACTCCATCTGCGGGATTAAAGTTTATGTTTAAAACATCAGTATAGTTTACTCCATCAGCATTTCTATAATCTGCGACTGTAGATAATTTCTTAATAATTCTATTGAAATAATTATTATATTTTTGTAAAACTAATATGTTCATTTGTTTCTCCTTGTTAAAACTCATTTTAACGTGTCAAATGGACGTTCTGGGACACGTTTATTGGACAGGCTGGTAAAATTCTTCTTTTACTGTAAAATTAGTCTGAAATAAGCACTATCTCTATGCCTCAATAAAATGGGCAGTTTAGACTCATGCCCGGGAGCTGGAAGAAAATAATGAAACAACTAAATGGCTTTAACAGTAATGAATGGGTAATTCTTTAAATATTGTAAGCTGTTGTGGCCAAATGTTAAATAATGATTTTCAGTTAATGATCTTGGATTGAAGAAGCTTGTTCCAACTTCAAATGCAGACATCATTGGAGGTAACTTGACTAACACTTTGCAAATGACATCAGTAGCAGGGGTGTAGCTTTCGCCAGCACCAACAGAAGAACCTGTAGTAATGACATCACCTGGGAAGTAGTGAGCAGTACCAATAACTAATTCTTTGACAGCTCTTTCACCAGCAAGTGAAGTGTGAGCAGTAGCATTAACAGAACCGAAATAGCGGCCTGGTAAAACTTCTTGTTCGAACTTGTCAACTAAGCCCTCTTTGTGGAAGATAGTTGGTAAGTCGACTTTCTTAATTTTGTTAACGAAGTCAGAATTCCAAATGACTTTGATACCTTCATCAGCATAGCTTCTGAGATATTGATAGTCATTGTAATCTCTGCTGTAGTCGCCCATCTTGACGATTAAGTCAGCTAAGCAACGAGCAATTTCAGTAGCTTCTAAGACAGCAGCTTCCATACCAGTAGCGGAACCAACAGCAGTGGTAATGTCGCAATTGATATCTTGTTCACCAACAGAAGTTTCAGTTGTACCGATGAAAACATTGTATAATGTTCCGTCGTAAACTCTCTTAGTTTCTCTCATCCAACCTAACATAACAGAATTGAATTGGCTGAAAGCACCTTCTGTGGACCAAGCACGTTTGCTGAGATAGTTATCAACAGTAATTCTGATTTGACGGAAGACGTCTAAGTTGATATCTTGGACAGCTGGATCTGCAGGTCTGTCTAAAGCAAGTAAATTTGAAGCTTCTAAGTCAGCACCCCAAGGATGTGTAATTAAAGCGTCAGTAGCATAGTATAATTTTTTGTCGCCATATAATCCACCGTCGACTCTTGCTTTATCGACTAAGGATTGATGTTTTCCAAGATTGTCGGCGAAGACTTCTTGGCTAATGATCATGTTTGCTAAAGAAGCAAAGATTTCATTAGGATTAAGTGTAAATGCAGCTTGAATAGGCATTGTTTAAATCTCCTTATTATTTCTTAATTCTATCGTAGATACTTGGATTAGTTCTGCGTTGTAATTCTTGCGTAAATAGTTTTGGATCACCTTCTGCATAATCTATACACTCTTGATAGATTTGAGCCACTTTCTCGGCTTTTTCTTCATCTTCTGCAGTTGGGGCAATTTGTGTACCATAAGGCAAGAATGGATCGCGTTCACCTTTAGCAATAAGTGTGCTTCTAAGTTCAAGGGCAAGTTTAACATAGTCTAAGTTAGTATGTTCGTGATTAAATAGTTCATCGCGAATTTCATTAACATCTCTATATTGAACTGTTGCTTGTTCTTCAACCTGTTGTCCGTTGACTACAGCGTTGAGAAGCCTCTTATTCTCCGCGCGCAAAGCATCGTATTTCTCGCGGTCAACACTATTTTGTTTTAGAGTTTGAATGGCCTCAATGTAGTCTGTGTTGTCTACTACTGTACCCGTCTCGTTAATTTGTTTTTCGTCTGTCATCATTATTTCTCCTTATTAACAGTTAGAGTTGTGGGGCTGGTTGTATTAGAGATATCCTAACTTAAGTCATTAGTCTACCGGCGTACCTCTTCGGTCCTACTCGCCAGACGTAGATTATACCAGATATTAATACTCAGCGCTCTCTATTTAATTTAGCGTATCTTTTCAGTCCGCTATTATATTATACA
>JAEIGA010015858.1_pt1 | contig 11469 bp, 14 predicted proteins | sample 9270691 | NCBI WGS metagenome assembly JAEIGA01 (sample SAMN17057246, study PRJNA624740) | gut metagenome | biome: biome; isolation source: fecal sample | host: Bos grunniens | place: China: Xizang | collected 2019
TAGACTTCTTGATTCAGCAGAATGTGCAAAAAGAAATTTAACTTTTGTTGCTTGGGATATTATAAATATACACGAAAATATGAGCAAGAAAATGGATTTCTTATTTAAATGGCATTTTAATGTAGTCCCTTATATTGCTTACCCAAATACTCCTCTTGATATTGAACGTGATGATGAACGTGAAATTAAAGAGATGTGTCAAGATGTGGGGTATCCAATAGATGGTCTTGTTTATAAATATGATAATATAGACGAATATGAAGCAGCCGGCCGCACAGATCATCACTTTAAAGGTGGGCTTGCATATAAGTTTTACGACGAAACATATGATACCAAACTCCGCGATATTGACTGGACAATGGGGCGGACAGGGGTACTGACGCCCGTGGCTGTATTTGATTCTGTTGATGCGGATGGCTCTGTTATTGAAAGAGCAAGTCTTCATAACTATAGTGTTATGAAAGATTTGCTGGGTAATCCTTTTGTAGGTGAACGCCTTAAAGTATGTAAAATGAATATGATAATTCCTCAGGTAGTATCTGCAAAGAAGGATGAAGTTTGGGCATCAAAAACTATGCTTAATGAAATTAAAGTATGTCCTATTTGTGGGCAGCCTGTTGAAATAGTAACATCCGATAGTGATGTTAAAAATGTTATGTGTACTAACCCTGCTTGCCCAGGGAAATTAGTCAATATACTAGACCATTTCTGCGGAAAGAAAGGTCTTGACATCAAAGGTCTTTCTAAAAAGACTTTTGAGAAACTCGCTGATTGGGGTTGGGTGAATGGAATAACAGACATACCTAAATTGAAAGAACATAGAAATGATTGGATTAACAAACCAGGATTTGGAGTAGGATCAGTCGATAAAATTCTTAACTCAATCGAAACAGCCTTTTCCGATGCTTACTTAAACAATTTCATATCGGCAATAGGAATCCCGCTTATTGGATCAACTGTTGCGAAAGACATTTCTAAAAAGGTGGACTCCTGGGCGGGGTTCCGCAATCTTATTGACACAAATTTCGACTTTACATCATGGGCAGGCTTCGGCTATGAAATGAATAAGTCCCTCCATGATTTCGACTACAGTGAAGCAGATGAATTGGCAAAGTTTATTACTTTCAGAACAGAGGATGAAACGCGTCAGGACAAAAGTGTTCAATTAGATGGCAAGATTTTTGTAATAACTGGAAAACTTCTTTATCATTCTAACAGACAACAGTTAGTAGATAAAATTGAAGCAGCGGGCGGCAAGGTTTCATCATCCGTTTCCGCAAAAACTAATTATTTAGTTAATAATGATATACAATCGACTTCCGCGAAAAACAAAAAAGCATTAGAGTTAAAGATTCCTATTATCACAGAAGAAGAATTATTGGAGATGATTGAAAATGAATAAAAGTACACGTGTATGGAGAAAAGATTTTGAAAATTGCCCATTAAATAAACGAGTTCATATTCTTGGCACTTTTGTTGACAATGGGAATTTAATGGAATTTGTAGGCACTCTAATGATTAATCCTTATACAGGAGTGGTGGGACGTGGAGAATGCCTAGAAGGAGATCCAGAACTCTTTTATCGAATGAAATGGGTTTATTGGGCAGAATATCGAACAAATGAAGAAGCGGAGGCCTTTAGCCTATGTCCTTAGAAATATCAGATGAATTAAAGCAACTTGCAGATAATATTTATATGCTTGGAAAACAAGCAGACTATTACAAAGATCAATTTGAAAATAGCCATTTCCTATCTAATGTGGCTAAGAAGAAGTTGCAATCGCAATATGCAGAAAAGGTGCGGGAAATGAACTTCTTAGTAAGCAGACTCTCACTTGCTGATATACTTCGTATGGATGATTACTTGAGTGAGAAATATGATTACAGAGGTTGAAATTTAGAAAAATTTTTGATATAATATGTATATAATAAAAGAATACATAAAAAATATTCTTTTAATTAAAATAATAATAAAACATACAAGGAGTAATTTAACAATGAAGGAAAATTCAAAGATCGTATTCAATTACATTAAGGAACATGAGAAAGAGAACATCACAGCACCTGACATCGCAGATGCAACTGGTCTTCCGATCAAGTCTGTAAATGGTATTATCACAGCAGCTCTTTGCCGTAAGGGTAAGGATTATGCAGTTCGTGTACCTGGTGAGATTGAGATCACTAACGAAGAGGGTAAGGTTGAGCATAAGCAGGTTAAGTTCATCCAGCTGACAGACAAGGGACGTGAGTCTACAGTAGAGTCTATCGAGGCTGAGGAGCTTGCTGCAGCACAGGCTAAGCTGATGGCTAAGAATTCATAAGACTAATTCAGTCTTTTCATATCTTACTTCCGGGTGTAGGGTAGGTATCATGCCTACCCTATAACTCTATAAGGAGGCAATATGATATATATAATAATGGCATTGATTATAATTATCTGTATTATGAGTTTTTTTCTTATAAGAAAAACTTATTTAGATATAGATATTAAAGCACAAAATGAAAAATTAAGGCAAGAGCAAATTCATCTTCAAACAGATAATGATTTAATGAGAAATGCAAATGCTGAACTTGCTCAAATAGGCAATAATCAATTAAAAGAAAATGAAATCTTAAAATCTAAAATTGATGATAAAAAAGAACAACTTGATTATTTTGATAAACTTATTGAAGATAATAAAAATATAAGCCAACAAGCATTTGAAGAATATTGGAATAATCTGGAAAATGCCTATTCCGAAGCTGAAGAAGATTTTGATACAAGAGTCAATAATCTAAAGGCTAATATTCTGCGGGAACAGATAGAATTAGATAAACTTAAAGCAACGCGGGCAGCAGCTCACGAAGCGATGTTGCGGGAACAGGAAGTAAAAGATAATAAAGATGCTTATAGATTAGTTCCATCTGCATCAGATTTAGCAGATTCCCGCAGGTTAGAGATAGTCAAGCGCGAGCTGAATAAGCCACGTATTCTATGTATGCTGATCTGGCAAACATACTGGCAACCGCTTGCGAAGAAGCAATTCCCGCTTATTCTTCAAGATAAAACAAAATGTGGTATATATAAGATAACAAATCTTATCACCGACGAGTGCTATGTTGGTCAATCTGTTGATGTATATAAAAGATGGAATGACCATTGCAAATGTGGTCTTGGGATAGATACCCCGCCAGGAAATAAGTTATATAAAGCTATACAAGAATATGGATTAGATAACTTTACTTTTGAATTATTAACAGAATGTAAACAAGCAGAACTAAATGAAAAAGAAAAGTATTTTATAGAATTATATCAAGCAGATACTTTTGGATATAATAGTACAGGAGGCAATAAGTAATATGGCATTTATGGATAATAGAGAATTATCTCAAATTTCACCAACTGATCTTATTAAAGTTTGTATGGACAATACAAGTGATATTAAAGATCTTGATACTGTTTCTGAAAGATGGGACATACTAGAGCGGGTAATGTTAGTTAATGATATTGACGAAGCAGTTGCTGATGCAATTAGTCATTTAATTCGCTTTTGGAACCGTATGGATCAAGGTGTACCAATCCATGAGCGCAAGCCAATTAAAATTTATATTGACTCTTGTGGAGGTAGTTTAGTAGGTGCATTGACTATTGCAGATTCTATTCAAATGTCAGATACTCCTGTTTATACTATTAATATGGGTGCCGCTTATAGTGGCGGATTATTAGTATTTGTAGCTGGCCATATGAGATATGCTTACAAATCTGCAAGTTTTCTTTTCCACGAAGGTTCTACTAATACAGGAGCTATTGATGCTGGTAAATTCAGAAACTTTGCTGGGTACTACGAAAATCTTATTAAAAAAATGAAGGATTATATTCTTGAACTTACAGAGATTACTGAAGAAGAATATAAAGAAATTAGAAATGATGATTATTGGTTTTTTGCTGATGAAGCGATTGAGAAAGGTGTTTGCGACGAGATAATGGAGGCGTTTATATGAGATGAAATCTTGTGATGAAACTGGCAAACAATATGGAAATTGGACTGTTTTATATAAAGATGTACAAAGAAGTGGGAAAAATACATATTGGATATGCCAATGTAATTGTAAAGATAAAACAATTAAATCTGTTATGGGGTATAGTTTAAGAAAAGGATTAAGCACTTCTTGTGGATGTATAAAAAAACAAAAAGCTGCTCAACATATGAAGCAATATAATGACACTAATAGAGAAAATATTATAGGCCATAAATATGGATTATTAAAAGTCTTAGAAATTACTGAAAAAAGAAATAGTCAAGGTCAAGTAATATATAAATGTCAATGTGAATGTGGAAACTTGCATTATGTAGCTAGCGGTAATCTTAAAAATGGGAATGTTCAATCATGCGGTTGTAGTAATTCTATTATTTCAAGCAAAATAAAAAAGATACTACAAGAAAATAATGTAAATTTTAAAACAGAATATACCTTTCCAGATTTACTTTCTCCAAATAGTAAAGTAAGATTAAGATTCGATTTTGCTATTTTCGATCAAAATAATAATTTATCTCATTTAATAGAGTATGATGGAGAACAACATTTTAGATATACTCAAAATGGATGGAATAATAAAAATAATTATAATAGAACACTAAGAAATGATATGCTTAAAAATGAATATTGTATTAAAAATAATATAAAACTATTAAGAATATCTTATTTAGAAAAAGATACTATTACAATTAAGAAATTATTGATGGAGGATATTGAATGATTTTTTCTAATACAGAAGTATGGGGTTTTAATCATGCAATTCGCGGAGCAAGAAACCCAATGAATAGCTGGGATAAGAGTGATTCAGAAGTTTTTGCAGTTACTTATCAAGATTGCACAGATTATAGAGGAAATTTAACAGTTGTAGAGATCGGTCCCAATGACATGGCTCTTCTTCAGCGCCTTATTAAAGCAGGTCCTGAACATCGCAAATTCATGCGTCAAATTATGGTATCGGTAGACATTACTGCTCCTCAATACTGGTGGGCTGAATTTGACACGTATAAGGTTGGTACTGTTGCAAACAGCACAAGCAAAATGCACAAACTCGCATCTACTCCAATCACTCTTGATTGCTTTGAAATAGATGATTATGAAGAAATCACATTTGGTATAGGAGAAGTCCAATCACCAGATATGATTATAGATTATTGCGAAAAACTTCGTCAGAAATATCTTGAAACAAAAGATAATAGATATTGGAAGGAGTTAATTCGCTGGCTCCCTGAGTCATGGTTACAGACACGGACAGTAACCATGAACTATGAAAATTTACTTGGTATGTGTAGTAAAGGACAACGCCGTTTCCATAAACTCACAGAATGGAGAGATAGTTTCATTGATTGGGCGCGTTCTTTACCGTATGCCCAGGAGTTAATTTTCATTGATGAATTAGAAGATAAAACTGAATAGTTGCAATTTTTCAAAAAATTTGTTATAATTATTATAGAAAATTAAAAAAAGAGGTATAATTATGACAGACGAAAGAAAAAATGTATTTATTGAAACAGTTGAAAATCTTTTTAATGCGTATCCTATGAATGTGCCTGCGGAAGCCTTAGAGTTCTTTGAAGATTACAAAAGAGGTAAATCTTCTAATCGCAAAGAAATCACCGAGAAAGGTATTGCTATCATTTTAGCTTTGCGGGAAAACACTGAGTGGATTACCGCGAAGGCGCTGGGTGAAATCATGGATGTATCTGGTCGCTCGGTATCGGGATCTATGAAGAAGCTCGTTGAAGATGGATATGTAGACAAACGTGCGGGAACTCCCTCCGCATACAAAATCACCGAGAAGGGGTTGACTTGTGAACTTCCTACCGCGGAAGTTGACAATGAATAAAAAATTTGTTATAATATTATTATACAATAAAAATAAGGAGTAAATAAGAATGAGAAAGAATGTAAATGCAGAAAATATTGAAGGAAAAGTTTATCAGTTTAAGTTAGAGAAGAAAGTAACTGGAGAAAACTCCAAGAATCCTGGTACTGAATTTATCTCTGGTACGGTAGACGTAGCAACAACAGCCGCACAGGATAATATCATTCAGGTTCATTATACATATGTTGCTCCGACATATAACTCTGGCAAAACAAACACATCTTTCAACGCTCTGAAGCAGATTATGGAGAGCGGTAAGACAGTTCTTAACGATGGTTGGGATGCAGCTACAGTCGTAAGACTTAATCCGTCTTATGCACTGAATGACTTCTATCGTGACCAGGGTAAGGGTGAACTTGTAAGTACTCCGCGTAATGAGGGTGGTTTCGTAACCATCATGACAGAGAACGCAATTCATCCGGAGGGTGACATCGCAAGAAATAAGTTTGAGGTTGACATCGTTATCAATAACGTGTCTGAAGTAGTTCCTGACGAAGGCGACTCTTATGTTGTTGTAAAGGGTGTTACTTTCGACTTCCGCAACACAGCACTTCCGATCACTCTGACTGCACGTAATAAGGCAGCTGGTCAGTACTTCCTGAACCTGAATGCAAGCAACAGCAATCCGATCTATACAAAGGTATGGGGCAAGATTGTAAATGTCTTCACAAAGACAGAAAAGGTAACTGAGTCTGCGTTTGGTGAAGCATCTGTTGAGGAAGTTACAAAGAGAACTAGAGAGTATGTCATCACTGGAGCAAATCCTGTTCCTTATGAGTTTGATACTGAAGAGACAATGACAGCAGCAGAGCTGACAAAGGCACTTCAGGATAGAGAGGTAGCACTTGCTGAGAATAAGAAGAGAACTGAGGAGTATTATGCATCTCAGGGATCTAGCAAGCCGGCTCAGGCAGCACCTGCCGCAGCAGTACCTCAGGGTGGATTCAAGTTTTAACTTGAATCCACTTAAAACTTCATAAGGAGGAAAGTTAAATGGCAGATATAGATATTTTTAGCATACAACCGCATAAGGTTTCCCGCGATATGAGAGGATATTCAGTACTCTTTTATGGGGAGCCTAAGAGCGGTAAAACAAGTATCGCAAGCAAGTTCCCAAGAGCACTTCTGCTTGCATTTGAAAAAGGTTACAACGCTTTAGCTGGTGTAAAACCACAGCCCATTAATTCCTGGGGAGAGTTTCTCAAGGTATTAAAGCAGCTAAAAGATCCAAGAGCAAAAGACATCTATGAAACAATTATTGTAGACACGGCCGATATCGCTTATAATTATTGCGAAAAATTTATTTGCAACAACCACGGTGTTGATTCTATTGGAGATATTCCATACGGAAAGGGATATTCTCTTGTCGGCGGTGAATTTGACGAGAAGTTACGAAGTATCGTTCAAATGGGTTATGGCATCGTTCTTATCTCTCACGCAACAGATAAGACATTTAAGGATGTAAATGGCAACGAATACAATAAGATTGTACCAACTCTTGATAAGCGGGCAAACAATATCGTAGCTCGTATGACTGATATTATCGGTTATTCAAGAGCGGTTACAGAAGCTGAAGGCGTTAACAAAACCTATCTTTTCATCAGAGGTACAGAACGCTTCGAGGCGGGATCCCGCTTCAAGTACACTCCCGACTTTATTGAATTTAACTATAAGAACCTTGTAAATTGCATCGGTGATGCGATTGAAAAGCAGGCTGAAGAAGATGGCGCAGATTTATTTACAGATGAACGTGAAAATGCTTACGCTGATACTTCTACAAATCTTGACTTTGATGAACTTATGACTGAGTTTAAGGAGCGCATTGAGAAGTTCTCTAAAGATGAAGAGAAGATGGAAACCTACTACGCACCACGTATTACTCAGATTGTAGAAACATATCTTGGTAAGGGTAAGAAAGTAGGCGAAATAAATAGAGATCAAGTTGAACAGTTATCGTTAATTGTAGATGATTTAAGAACTCTGTAACAACTTTAAAGCGGATTTATTTTTTAGTAAATCCGCTTTTCTTTATTTTTCTAAAAAAATATGCTAAAATATTTATAGAAAAATAAAAAAGTAGGTGATGTTTATGAGTTACGATAAAATCAAGAAGTGCGTTAGAAACATACAGGAGATTCTAATAGACGATATATATATGTCTATGGACTCCGCAAAAGCGATCAATAAGCAACTTGAACTTATACTTGCACTTGCAAAAAAGGATGATGAAAATGGCAACACACAACGTTAAATGCCTATATTGCGGACTTGTATTTGATGCACAACCGCAAGACCAGGGCAAAGTATGGTTTAAGCCAAGAACAAATAGATATGCTCATATTGCTTGTAAAGATAAAGCAGATGGGTATATGACAAAAGAACAAAAAGAATTTGATGACCTTTACCGCTACGTTAAAGAGCAGCAAGGGGATAATTTTAATTTTGTTCAATTTAAGAAAGTAACTGATGCTTGGAAACGAGATTATGGATATAGTTATAGCGGAATGTTAAAGAGCTTACTTTACTTTTATGAAGTTAAGAAGAACTCTAAGAAGAAGTTAAAGGAAGGTTCTATTGGCATTATTCCATTTTGTTATCAGCAAGCATATCAGTATTATTATAATATATATTTAGCCTCCCAACGCGCGGGAACAGGTGATTATAATGCAGATAAGAAGAAAGAAATAGAAATTAGTGTTCCCGAATCAAAGAGACCGTTACCTAAACTGTTTGATTTATAGGAGGATTAAATGAAAAGTAACTATATCGACACAAAAGCAATCATTCAAGTAATAGGTAGTATCTATCAAGATCCATCGTTACTTGATGAGTCTGATTATAAATTTGATGATGAAGATTTCCCGCAAGAGTTCCATAGAATCATGTTTGCTTCAATTTATAACCTTCATGCTCTTGGTGCGGAAACTATTACACAAAATGCAATAGAAGATTATCTGGAGCAGAGAGAGCAAAAGTATGCAACTTATAAGGCTTATAATGGCGGTGAGTGGTTGCAGAAATGCACGGAATCTATATCGCCTGCAACATTCAATTATTATTACAACAGATTAAAGAAATTCACTCTATTGCGAGCTTATGATAAATGTGGAATTGATGTAACATTTATCTACGATCCAAATAATGTTCTTGATATAAAGAAAAAACAGCAACAAGAAGATTGGTTAGATAACCATACTCTTGAAGAAATTGCAGATAAAATAGATGATAAAATAAAAGACATTCGGTTAAAACATGTTCATCAAACAACAGATGCGATTGAACTGGCGGGAGATGGACTTGATGAATTACTTGAAGATCTGCAAACCCGCCCGAATGTAGGTTATCCGTTGATAGGAAAGTACCTTAATAGGATTTTCCGCGGAGCAAGATTTGGATGCGTATTTCTGCGGTCAGCGCCTACAAACTTTGGTAAATCTCGTTTCATGGTAGCGGATGCTTGTAACTTCGCTTGTGATGAGTTATACGATCCAGAGAAGAAAGAATGGATACCTAATGGCACATCAGAACCAACAATTTACATAACAACAGAGCAATCTAAAGATGAAGTTCAAACAATGATGCTTTCTTTTGTCGCGGGAGTACCTGAAGATCATATCCTAGAGAATCATTATGAAGGTGATGAACTTGAAAGAGTGAAAAAGGCTATTAAGATTATCAAGAATAGTCCTTTACATATTGAAGAATTACCAGATTTTGGTCTACAGGATGTAGAAGATTCAATTAACCGCGGGATTCGCAAATATGGAATTAGATATGTATGTTTTGATTATATCCATTCCAGTATGAAGATTTTGAGTGAGATTGGCGGGAAAGCAAAAATTGCTAACCTCCGCGAGGATAACGCTCTGTTCATGATGAGTGTAAGATTAAAAGATATTGCAAGAAAGTATAATATCTTTCTTATTTCATCAACACAGTTAAACGGCGAATATACTGAGGAGAGAGTATTTGACCAGAACTTGTTACGAGGAGCTAAGGCTATTGCGGATAAAGTAGATGCTGGTATGATTATGCTACCGGTAACTGAAAAAGATAGAGAAAGTTTGAGAATGTTCTGTGAGAAGAATGGTCTGCCGATGCCGGATTTGAAGATTTCCATTTATAAGAACCGACGTGGTAGATATAATCATATCTTCCTCTGGTGCAAGACAGATCTTGGGGTTTGTAGAATGAATCCTATCTTTGTAACAAGTTGGCTTTATGAACCGATTGAAATGGAAGATTTAATTATAAATATAAGACCTAAAAGTGAGAAGTGGGAGAGTGCGTTTTAATGAGAAATTTAGATAGAAAATTGCTTAAAGAAACTTTGAAATGGTTTAATAAAGATACATCTCACACTAAAATTGATCGTCCTCATATTTTGCTTGATTATCTTAAAATTTATAATGTAAAAGAAATAAGTGAACATTGGTTTGATGAAGATCCGCCTGAGTGTAAGACTTGTCATTTTTATACGGGCAAAGAAAAATATCCTTGTAATGATTGTTCGTTTTTAGCTATATGGAAGACATCCGAAGAATGTTTATCTAAACTCACTTGGATTGATCTTTGGGGGCCAGAATTATGGGATATAACTCAAGAACAAACAAATGAGATGTATGACCATATGATAGTAGACTTATTAGAAAAGATAGATTTAACAGATAGAGTTTATCTTTTCACTTTAAAAGGCTCAACAAATATAATGATTTATATATATTTAAGAGATATAAAGAGTTGTGATTACGGTTTTGTATTGGAGAGAAAATGAATATTCCATTCGACAAAGATGCAATTAAAGAAGCAATAGAATACAATCAAGTAGAACAGTTTTTGGCAGATCATGGTGGGGAACCTGTCCGGCGTATCGGCACCCTTGTCTCCCGCACGATTTGCCACAACCCGCCAGATGCAAATGCTTCACATAAATTGTATTATTATGAGAATACACGGCTCTTCAAATGTTATACTGAATGTGCGGAGACCCAAGGTTTTGATATATTCGACCTTACCCGCAAAATCATGAAGATACAAAATGGTATTGATATGTCATTACATGATGCTCAGATTTATGTAATAAATTACTTCGCGCTCGATGTTGTCAACGTTTTTGACAGCGATACGTTGAAGAATTCAGATTTCACAATTTTTACTAAATACGAAAAAGCTGTGCAGCGTGACGACCAGCAAAAAAGAGCCGAACTGAAAATTTTCGACAAGAAAATTCTTGAGCATCTCCCGTATAAGACCATCACTTCCTGGGTGCGGGAGGGGATCACGGAAGCGGTGATGAAGGATCGTGGCATACGGTTCGACCCCTATGCGTATGGAATCGTCATCCCGCATCATAATATAAACAACGACCTTATTGGTATTCGTGAGCGTACTCTTATAAAAGAGAACGAAGACCGTGGGAAATACATGCCAGCAATTATAAACGGAAAAATGTATAATCACCCGCTTGGATTTAATCTATACAATTTAAACAATAGTAAAGATAATATTCGGCGTATGAAGATTGCTATTGTGGGTGAAGGTGAAAAGTTCTGTTTAGGATATGCGTCATA
>JAEIGA010015859.1_pt1 | contig 11469 bp, 22 predicted proteins | sample 9270691 | NCBI WGS metagenome assembly JAEIGA01 (sample SAMN17057246, study PRJNA624740) | gut metagenome | biome: biome; isolation source: fecal sample | host: Bos grunniens | place: China: Xizang | collected 2019
AGTGCCGTTCTCCTTCCGCTTGGCGAGTTTGGCGAGGTTGTGTTCTGCCACTCCCTCCAAACTCCAACCCATAACGGTGCAGAGGCCCGACAACTGCCACAGAATATCGCCCGCCTCTTTTTCGAGGGCGGCATCAGCCTCCATCAGATTCTGCACCTTGTCGGTGTAGGTGAGGTCGTTGAAGTTCGGCTCACTTCCGAAGGTCATTTCCTCCTTGCGGATATGCTTCGCCACTTTGGAGCAGAACTCTCCCACTTCGCCCACGAGGTTCAGTAACATATAGGCGGTATTTTCAGACGGAGGCAGGCAGGTAGTCATCGCCTTCTGTTGATAGTCCTGTAAGGTCATTGGTAATCTTTTTTTAGTTCTTCTTTTATTCTCTCTGTTTTCTCCACATACCACATTCTCAGCCGTCCACGTGTGGTGGAGTGCTCATAAAGTTCGTGGCACTCAGCACACAGGATGCTAATGTTCCTCGGGTCGTGTGAAGCCTCCGGGTGTGCCCCACGGGTGAGGATATGGGAGACATTGGTCGCCCAAGGGTGTCTAATCGGCTTTCCACAGTTCTCGCATACCATCGGGAAGTGGGTTAGGCAATAGTGGTAGAATTTGGCATTTCCCACGTCATCGTTTCTCCCGAACTTCTCCTTTTGGATTGCTCTCCGCAGGCCGATTTCGAGGTGGTATCTGTCATCGTACAGGGCATCTATCCCGTGTCTGAGGAGGGCATCGTATTCCTCCCTCGTGTTCACCTCGGTTTTCATCGTCTCGGCATATCTAATATGACAGAGAACTCCTCGGCCAAGAATCTGCAAAGCCATTCTATCGCATCGTTCGCCTCGGCTTGGTCTAAGTCCTCGAACTCTACGTAGGTGGTTCTCCATTTCCCGTTTTCCCGCTCCTGCTTTTGGAACAGGGGACAGAGTTCCCGAATCTTGTTGTAGGTCTGCTCCTTGGTTAAGTGCTCACCGTACTCGGTCATAAAGGCGTTCTGAGCCTCGGGGACGCAATAGCCAAAGAAGTAGTTCTGCGTTCTCTCGGAAGGTTCTGAGGGTTGGATTTCGAGGCGTAGGATGACGGGCTTTCCCTTGTGGGACGAACAGAAGTCCTGTAACATATCCCAAGAGCATTGGATTTCTCCACGCTCGCCAATCCTGCCGACCATCGTTTTCCTTCGTACCCGCATCAGAACTCGTACTGAGAGATTATCGTCATCTTGAACTGTGCACCGTTCGGCCTCTGAGAGATATTGTACATAACGTCTGCGATGGAGCAACCCGTGTCGGGGAAGTCTATCTCAAAGACGCTCGCACCATACCCGTTCTTCCACTTCTTGTTGTTGTATTTCTGCGTGGGATTGAAGTCGAAAGGAATCCTCATATCCACGAGCATACAGGCCAAGAGGTATGGTTTGTTAGTGCTGACGGTGTAGTGTATCATAGATGACCTTTTGGAGTTTCTTCGCATCCTCCAACGAGGTGAACAGGTTTCCCGCTCCACGCAGTTCTCGGGCACTCTCGCTCCCAAGTTCCACCGTGTCCACCTCGAAGAAGGCGTTGATGAAGTAGGCTTTATCGTCCATTGGAAGGTCGGGGATTATTGAGTTCTTCGAGCCGTCTCAGAAGGAACTCCCTCTCCACGGCCACGAGGTCGGTTTGGAGGAGTTCTTCTCCCTTGTTGAAAAGTTCGTTTTTCAGCCTGTCCTCCTCTTTGAGAATGTCAAGGGAGCAGAAGGAGAAAATCTTGGCCGTGTTCCTCTCCACGATGAAGGTGACGCTCGCAGGATAGATACCCACGGACAGGGAGGCGATGACCTTGAAGCCCTTTTCTTCGAGGGCGTTGGCGAGTTTGGACACTGCTCCGAACATATTGCCGAGCACGTTCCACTGTTCTTCGTTGAAAATCTGAATCATAGGGTTGTTGAGTTTTTCTTGACAAATATAAGACAAATTATTGACAAATGCAAGAGAAATCTGCACTATCTGAACATTTCGGGGTTTCTCGTCTTGACGAACTCCTCCGAGAACTCCCCGAGCCACCACACCACGTGCTCCACCTTGTTCGGGGACACCACGACCTTACGCTTGATGTCGTAGTTCTTCTTCACGAGGTTGTGGATAGCGTCACGGTAGGAGTAGATGTTGAAGGATTCAATCATCTTTCTCCCTGTGACTGCGTAGCCACCCAACAGGCGAGCCGCCAAGCGGTCAATCTTCTTGTTGCTCTTTTCGAGGGCGAGGATGGTGAGGCGATTCTCCCGAATACGCTCCCACTCAGATGTGAAATTTGCCATATCAGTATTCGATTTTGATTGTGAGTTCCTTTTCGTAGCGGAGTTCAAACACCTTCGCTCCGTCTGCATCGTAGAAGGTGGCGAGTTCTGCGTCCACCCAATAAGAGCCACTTGTGGTGGGAGGATTGAGGTGGTCTCCCCTGTCCGTGTGCTCGTAGCCGTTGGCCTTGACGGTGACGTTCGCACCCCATCCTTCGGGAAGGTCGAAGTCGCACTCCATACGGGCGGAGATTCTGCCGTCATAGTCACCCTTGAAGGTGTTGTGGTCGAAGAAGGCTTCCATTTCGTTTCGGAGAGCCTGTATTGCCTGTTTCTTGTCCATAACTATCTCGTGTAAATCCAATATCCGTAGATTCTCCGAGGCTCGCCCCAAGAGTTGTATCTGCTATCCCACGTGTCCCGAACCACTCCGTCCACCACTGCGACCTCGTGGCGATGGGCACTGCAAACGAGCCTGCCGACAGAGGGAATCTCGCCCTTGTAGAAGTGGGCCGACTGAGTGCCCCCGACTTGGCAGAGGGAAACCCACTTGAAGCCCTGCTCCTGCATAAACCTTTTGAAGCGAACTCCGCTCGTCATAACTCCCCCTCTCGGGCTATCGCCCATCGTCTTGTACAGGAGGTTGTAGATTTCCTTGTAGTCCCGACCGCTTGCGATGGCGATTGCCCTGCAAACGCAGTCACCTACATTGGAGGCTCTAAAATACTTGGAGCGACCTCCATCATCGTACACGTAGGGTAAGAGTTGCTTTTCCATTTCTGTTCCTTTTGTTTTCTGTTGCAAAGATAAGTCAAAAAATTGGATTTTCCAAATTTATTTTGACTTTTCTGCATTTTTTCGCATTTCGATAGCCTGTAACACTAACTTTCGGAAGGCGAGGTCGTGCATTTCATCGGGAGTAATATGGTAAACTAACCATCCGAGCGAGCAGGCCGCATTTCCTTTTTCCATATCCTTGACCTGCCCGATTCCCCCACTGTGCCGTCCTCCTGTGAACACGCCACCGTCCACTTCGATTGCTATCTTCAATTCGGGACAGGCGTAGTCAAACCTCCACTTCCTCTCGGGATGGAAGGGCCACTCAGCCCACCACTCTCCACCTAACAACTGCTCGTAGATTTTGGAGTAGGCGTTCTTGCAGGGGTATTTCTTCTCCTTCGCCATCAGAACTTGTCCTCGTTATCGAAATCCTGCCTGTCCTCTTGGTAACGCTCGCCCTCGGCAATCTCGTAGAACTGACTGTACGATTCGTTCCCTTGGAGTTGGATGGGAGTGTCGAAGTTGCACCGTCCGTTGCGGTTCTTCCGAACCCACACGTTAATCTTGTTCTCCTCCACAACGCCCATTTCGTCCCTCGGACGTTCGAGCATAATCACCACGTCTGCGTCCTGCTCAATCGCTCCACTGTCCCGAAGGTCGGTCAGTTGGGGAGCACGGTTCTCCTTAGCACTCTCTCGGTTAAGTTGGCACAGGAGCACGATGGGAATGTTGCACTCCTTCGCCACGTTCTTCAATCGCTTGGTGATTTCTCCGATGACCTGTGCCTGCGTCTTTCGCCTGTCATCGAAACGGATAAGCCCGAGATAGTCAATGAAGGCGACCTCGGTCTGCCCCGTCTGAGCGTCAATCATTATCTTGGTGCAGATTTCCTCCAAGGACTTTGCCGTGTCATTGATTCTGAGGTTCGGGCTTGTCGCCATCGCCACGGCTTCCTCGTAACGCTCCCAATTCACGTTTCGGGAGACAATCTCATAGGTACTAACTAAACCCGTCCCGACAATCAGCCTCTGCACGAGTTCCTTGTCAGACATTTCGAGAGAGTAGATGGTGGCCTTCCTCCCGTCACGGGCCGCTTTCTGGGCCATCTGCAAGGCGAGCGTGGTCTTGCCCACGGAGGGACGGGCCGCAAGGATAACGAGGTTGCCACCTCCCAATCCACCGTAGAGCATAAAATTGAGGGTCGGATAGGGTGTCTCCACTCTCGTGGTGCGTCCACTCTGAATGTCATCTGCAAGGTCGTTCGCCAAATCCGAGGCGGTCTTGGCCGACTTATCCTGCAACTGCCCCGAGATTTCATCGGAGAAGCCCTTGAAACGCCCTGTGACGGCCTCAACGCCCTCGCCCTGTTCAATCCCTTGGAGGACACCCACGGAGGCCAAATAAGCCTGCTTTTTGATGTACGTCTCCATAAGGGCGATACCGAGTTGGATGACACCCTGCCCATAGACGGCCTCGGCAGTCAGAATGTTCTCGGTGAAGTTCTTCATATCCACCTTCGGGAACACGGTGGACACGTCAATCTGCTCGCCCTTGTTGTACATTTCCACGATAGTGTCCCACACCCTCCTGTTCTCGGGAACGGAGAAATACTCGGACTTAACGATGCGGAGCAGTTCACCGAAGTAAGTGCTTCCGTATATGCCCGAGATAATCAGACGGGCTTCGAGGGAGGCGGTCTCGGGAATCGGGAACTCCGCCAATGTGTGCTCTCTCCTAATCATTACTTGTGCATTTCGTCATACTGTTCCTTCGTCATACCGAGCGTTTCCCAAATGGGCTTCGTGGTCGGCTTCACGACAGGCTGAGCAGGGGTTTGGTTGTAGTCCTTGGAAGCCCAAGTAGCGAGCCTGCGGGCAATCTCGAAAGCACCCGACTTCCGCTTGGCGACCTCGCAACGGATTTCGTTGCCGTTCGCCTCCCCCCAATAGATAAGGAAGGCTTCAATCATAGGCCGTCCGTACTGCTCCACGAAGGGTTCACACTTCTCCCGAAGGATAGCCCGTTTCTCCTCCACGCTGAGCGTGGCCTTCTTGGTCGGCTCGGGCTTCACGATAGCCACCTCTCCTCCCTCGAACAGAGCGATGCCGTTCTTGGTGAGGGAGAGCCAAAAATCCTTGCTCCCGTCCTTCTCGCACTTGGTGATAAGCCCCTGCTCTGAGAGTTTTTCGATGGAGGACTGAATCAGCCTGTCGGACAGGAACGGAAGCGTCTCTCTGAGGTGCTTCTTGGAGGTCAGACACCATACATATTCTCCACGCACATACGAGGGGTTGTGCAGGTTGAAGTTGTGCCACGTTCTGATAGTGGACAGGACGATTGCCTGCTCTAAGCCGATGTTGGTGGCGAGTTCCGTGTTAATGGCTATCGTATCAACCATAATCTTAAAGGGTTAAAGCGTTGTTTCTTGTTTTCGGTGGCAAATATAAGTCATTTTTTCCGAATATGCAAGAAAAACTTTACTTTTCTGCATTTTTGTCACTTTTTTCACATTTTTCTTGGAAATCTCGGAAATTCGACATACCTTTGCACCGTGTTCTTTCTGCGGTAGTCTGAGCACAAGTGACAGAAGTATATCTACGATGTGAATCGTGGACAACCATAAGGCATTTCAAAGAACAAACCAACGGCTCTGACTACCGCCTCTCAGAAATGGGAGAGAGCCGACAACTAACGCTCTGAGGGAACACCCTTGGGGCGTTTTTGTTTCGAGGACATAACCTTAGCGGTAGAAGGACTTTCTCGGGTTCACCTTCACAAAAATAAAGAACCGAAATGCCCTTTTTTCTGTGCGATAAACCGCACGGCAGGCCAAAATCAAAGTGTGGGCACTGTGCTTAATCTCACAACCCACGACCTCCAACCTACTGCCGTGGCACAGGAGAAACCTTACAAAGAATCGGAGTAATAGCCGAGGGGAGGGGAGGAACAGGGGGACACGCTCTCTCGCAAAAGAGCGACTAATGCCCCTATTGGGACGTTAAGGGAGCATCCTATGGTGAACTTTATTTTTCCACGGCTTTCCTATACCGTTGGAGGGATAAAAAGGGTGCGTATTGCATAAATAGAAGAAAATCACTATCTTTGCATCGTGAATTTCACTTCATAAAGGGTTTTAGAGTTTTACTCCGAGGGAGCACTTGCTTTCTCGGAGTTTTCTGTTTATCTTTGCACGGGTTACTATTAGTTTGCCATAAAAGAACGGGTGTGAACTCCTTCTCGAAATTGGTCTTAGGTTCATAATTGATTATGTTTGTATCTGTGTTAAAAATCACCTTCCCCCAACGGGTGCGAACTCCTTGGGGGATTCTTTTTGCTTTTCTCGGAGGATTTAGTTATATTTGTGTTGGACAAATTTAAGACAGTATGAAAAAAGCAATCCTCTCGGCCCTGTTAGCGGGGTCGGCAGTCATCGCCTCCTGTAACAAAGAGGCCACGACAACTAACCCCACACCCACAAGGTTCATTTCCTACGAAATGGCGGGCAGTACGATGTACACCCGTGCCCCTTCCTCCAACGAAGTCCTCTCCATCATCAGCAACGCCCTCCCCGAGCACGTGGCTACCGTGTTCTCGGGCACAAAGACGCTCGTGGTGAACACGGGAGAGTACACACAAATCCCGTCCGACACCTACGAGGTCTCGGGCACGTTCTTGGGCGAGCAGTACGGAGGAATCCTGTCCTCAGACTGCGGAGGCGTGTCGCTCCAACCTGCCGTCCGAATCAATCAGACGCTCACCATCAATGACGAGGAGACACAATACTCCCTCACGGGGTCTTACTTCTGCTTCGCCCTTGTTTGGGACGCAACAGTAGTGGACAGGATTACGTTCAGCGATGCCTACGGCCAAACCTACGATATGCCATATCTATCGGAGGGAGACACGAGGCTCGTGTTCGTACAGGGCAATCTTGAAACCAACTATCTCACCCTAACGGTCTATCCGATTGACACGGAGACCTACAAGGAGACAGAGTTCACCATCGCCACGAAGCAGTTGAATGGCATTTGCAGGGCAGAGTTCGGGAAGTGGTATATGCTCAATCCGAGTTTCGGTGGGAATCAGCCGAAGTTCTTGGGCTTGGACTTGCCACCCTTCACACAGGGTGAGTTCTGAGGACTGTGTGGCTATTAGTTAAGGAGGGCATTATGCTCTCCTTTTTTTGACTAAATGCGTAAAAAAGTCAAAAAATCCTTGCATAAACCAATTTTTTTGCTTACCTTTGCCCTCAGAAATCGAAAAGGATATGATTAGAATCACAGAAGCAATCACTTACGCTAAGGAGAAAGGACTTCTTGGCAAGAAGCAGAAGGCAGAACTCGCACAGGCCCTGTGGCCCAACTCCACCGCCCGTGCCGCCTATATGAATTTTCTGAACCTCGAAACGGGGAAAAGCAAGAAGATTGACGTGGCGACCGTGCCCGTCCTCTGCAATATGCTCGGGGTCAGTGCTGACTACCTGTTCGGCCTCACCGACACTCCGAACTATTCCGAGAAGCAACAGGCCATCGCTGACAAGGCACGGGAAATCGTGACGCTCGCCTCAGCAGTGTAACTACAATTTTTAGAGATATGGCAGACGAAAAAAGCAATCTTGGAGCGTTTGAACTCGCTCCCGAGGTGACTACCGAGCAGATGCAGGCTTTCTTCTTCGATGGAGAAGCCCTCAGAGTGCCGAACTATCGCCTCTATCAGTTGAACACCAAGGGTGTCCGCTACTACTACATTCTCAACGACCACGGAGAACCCACGTTCTTCCCGTCCGTCACCACCATCTTGCAGGACGTGATGCCTCGCAACGTGTTCCTCGAAAAGTGGAAGGCCGATATGGGATGGGAGCAGGCGAACGCCTACACGCAGGAGAGGGCCAACTACGGCACGTTCCTCCACGGGCAGATTGAGCACCTGCTTGTCGCCCGAGCCTACGACCTTGACGGTCTGAAAGCGGAACTCGCCAAGTACATCGAACGGGAGCAGTTGCCCACGGACTTCATCAACTATGCCGAGGACTTGAAGAAAGACATTCTTTCCTTCGCTCAGTTCGTCATTGACTATGACGTGAAGCCCCTGTGCATCGAACAGTCCCTGTACTCCTCCAAGGGCTACGCAGGTATGATTGACCTCGTGGCGAACATTCGCACCACCTCCCTGTCGGACGAACTCAAAGCCCGAGAGAAGAAGGGCGACAAGTGGACGGAGAAGGACGAGGAGAAATACTCTCAGAGGATTGTTGCGATGATTGACTTCAAGTCGGGTCGCAAGGGCTTCTACGAGAGCCACGTCCACCAACTCTATCTGTACAAGGATATGTGGGAGGAGAACTTTCCCGAAATCCCCGTGCAGTCCGTCTTTAATTGGTCTCCGAAGGATTGGCGGAAGTCCCCGACCTACAACTTCGAGTGCCAAGACGATGCCTACGACCATCGCATCACCGAGTGCCTGTTGGAGCAGTACCAACTCCGCAAGACGGAAACCAAGTCTGTCACCCTCGTGGGAGGCACTATCAGCCTCTCTGACGGCCTCGCTGAGAACTATCGCACGGTTTCTTTGGAGGAGTTGGTGAAGGAGAAAAACAACGACAAGGTGGAGCAGGACGAAAGCCCTCTCTTTCCCGAAGAATAGGTGAAACAGGGGGAGTTTCGCACTCCCCCAAATTCCCTTCGTTATGGCAGGAAGAATCTTAACTAACAAGCAGGAGAACCGCCTTCCCTTCCCGATTGTCGGTCGAATTAAGGTTGGCGAACTCGCCACCTCTGCAACGGGCAAAACTTATCCTCGTTCAACAGAGTGGTTTGTGCCCTCGGGAAACTACGCCCCACTGTTCACCCAAGCCTATGGGGAGAAACCCAACACCGTGCAGGTTGTTTTCCCCTCCGATGACCCCGAACTCGTCTGTCGGGAGGAGTACATTCTGAGGGACAACGCAGGCAAACTCGTTTCCTCGGGCGATGGCGTGAACTTCCGCACGTGGTCGGAGAAACAGAAGAAATACATTGACGTTACCACCGAGGAGCAACCAAACCTTATGGAAATGCTCGCCTCCCACTACAAGCAGGAGTGGAAGGTGACGCTCACCCTCAACTTCATCCTCCCCCTCGTCCGTGGCGTTATGGGGTGTTGGCAGTTCCAAACCAAAGGCTCTGCCTCCACCATCCCACAGGTTCGGGACACCTTCGATGCTATGCTCTCTCAGAACGGGCGTGTCGCAGGAGTGGTCTTTGACCTCTCTGTGGTGATGCACAAGAGCAACAAACCAAACGACAGTTCCCGTTATCCCGTTGTCTCCCTCGTGCCCAACGAGAGCCGTGAAAACCTCCTAAAAGTCAAGGCCGCAAGCGAGCCTGTACGCCTCGAACTCAGCGATGGAAGCAGAGAAGATTAGCAAAGAGCAGGCACGGCAAGATGCCCTGCGTGTCCTTGACGAATACGAGAACGTCCTTGTGTTCGGGTTCAAGAAGAACGGTGAGAGTGCCGTTGTGGGTGTTACTGAGGACGAAATCTATGACAAACTCGGCCTCGCTATCGCCAAAATGTTGGAACGGTTGGGGAGAGAGGTGGAAGCAGAGGCGGGTTTTGCTGAGAAAATCGCCCAAAAATACGGAAAAGTAAAATAATTCTTGCTTTTTCCGATTTTTTGACTTATCTTTGCAACAGAAACTCAAACACAACCCATTATGGCAAAAATCACAGTCAAGGTTCGGGACGGAGTTGTTACCATCCCCCCAATCGCAAAGGTAGTTAAGGACGGGAAAATCATCCGTCTTATCAAGGTGCAGGAGAACACCGAGCACAAGGGCTACTACCACATTACCTACGTCTATCCCTCCTCCTGTGGCAAGGGAGAGTGCTCCTCCGAGGCTTGGAGCGTTGAAGAACTCAAAAACGCCAAGCCCTGCTCCGTGGAATGTTGGAACACCACCATCTTCCAAATGGCCTTCGCAGAAATGCAGAAAATCTCTCAATACGTCCTCGGGGCGACCATCAATGAGTAAGTCGCCCGAATGGAAGGAGCGTAGGGAGAAATATATCTCCGAACGCAGACGCAACGCCAAACAAAGGTTGGAGCAGGCGGGATTCTCCGTCACTGAGGAAGATAAGTTCTGCCTCTCCTTCCTTTTCCACTGCAACCTTGTTCGATACTACCCCTACACGGGAGGAGTGGTCGGCAAGGGACTAAAACCCACGAGAGGAATTGACGCTCTTATCAAGCAACTCACAGTATGAAAGCAGAAGAAATCAAAATCGGCCAAAAAGTCCGCATTAAGGACACCTCCGAAAATGGGGGGGGGGCATACACATTTCGCTAAGGTGGACGCTTTTACAGAGGACATCTTCACGGGAGAAACGCTCGTTATCGTGGAAGTCCTCGGAGAACCGAAAGTTGTACACCCGAAGGCTCTAACCAAACTCGGAAGAAAATAAATCATCAAAAACCATAACAACTATGCCTTACGTAAAAGCACACCCGTTCGGATATAAGGGTGGAAACCGCAACAAGAAGGACAAGAACGTCCCCCTCCACTACCGTCAGAGCATCTTCACGCAGAACACCTACAAGGTGATGCGGAGAAAGGCCGTGTGGGTCACTGACCCCGAGACGGGCAAAACGAAGATGCAACTCGTCCCCGTGTACTCGGGTGTCGGGAAGAATCGGAAGCCCGTCTATGACGAGTACAAGGTCACTCAGCAGGGCTTCGTCAATCACTTCGGCAGACCCCGCAAGGGCCGCACCTTGGCCGAAATGGTTTACGAGACCTACCCAATTAACGAGGGAAAGTGATGGCCTCCAAGATTCACACGGACAACCCGAAGCACCACAAGTATGTGGTTGTGAACAAGCGGGAGAGGAAAAAGGAGCAAAGGAGGGTTCACCCTCGCCTCTCCCTCCTTGTTAGAGCCTTTGAGTTCGTCCGTATCGAAGGGTGGTGGGCCAAGAATTTCCACTACCATTTTCGGAGGAACTACAACATCAAGCCCTATCACCTCAAAGGGACGCTGATTGTTTGGGATGACTGCAACCACCAAACCTATCGGGTTCTGAAAAAGAGGAAGTTTGGCACATTCCACTTCGTCAATCAATATTATGGATGGTTGCCCAAGCACTTCAAGAGGAGTTCGTACTATGGCTACGTCTAAGACAATCTTTATCAGAATTTGGGACGATATTCCCGAGGACAAGGCTCTGATGCTCGCTCGGATGGCCCTGCAATCGCTCCCCGACAAACAGGGAATCGTCACCTTTACGGACGGCAACGGGGCTTCGTTCAACGAGAGAGCAAAGAACACCACCATCCACATTTGGAAGGACAGGAACGCAAAATAAGCAGGTTCAAACAGGCTTAATCTGCAAACCGACTATAATCAACTGATAAACAAAGACTTACAACGTATGATTA
>JAEIGA010015860.1_pt1 | contig 11469 bp, 6 predicted proteins | sample 9270691 | NCBI WGS metagenome assembly JAEIGA01 (sample SAMN17057246, study PRJNA624740) | gut metagenome | biome: biome; isolation source: fecal sample | host: Bos grunniens | place: China: Xizang | collected 2019
AAGTTACTTTATGCACACTACTACCTCTTCTAACGAATATATAAAAAATATAGACATTCCAGATTCAGTAGAGTATATAGGAAATAATGCTTTCCAAGGATGCAGTGCTTTGACTAGTGTTCATTTACCAGTAGGTTTAAAAAAAATACCTTATAGCCTATTTGCAAATTGTACTAGTCTGTCTGGAATAACTATCCCATCTGGAGTTACTTATATAGACAGTGAAGCTTTTTATAATTGCAGTTCCTTAACATCTATTACTATACCAGACAGTGTTGACGTTATTGAATCTACTGCATTTAGAGGGTGCTCATTCCCTAACGATGGGGCTTGGCATCATGCAGGTAGTATGATATATAATGATGATTTTGTTAGAGTTTCATCAGTTCCAACAATACCAGATGGTACTAAGTTCATTGGATACAATGGTTTTAGTATGAGTGGTTCTTCTTTGGACTGGTCTGGTTTTAAAATACCGTCTTCAGTTAAGTTTATACAAAATCCAAATCCAAAGTTTTACACCTATATTGATGAAAATTCAGTAAAATACATAGACACATATTGTGTAGGTATGTCTGGTGCTTCTTCACAGTTAACAAGTTATACAATTAAAAGTGGTACTCGATTCATTGGAGGATTAGGTTCAATGAAAAAACTGGCTAGTCTTACACTACCAGAAAGTCTTGAAGTCATTTGTGACAATTATTCTCTTGGCGGTTTTAGTGCTCTTACAAGTGTGACGATACCAGCTAATGTTTGGTATATAGGAGAATATGCGTTTAATACTTTTGGCAGTGGTAATAGCGCACTTACTTCAGTTGTATTTTCAAACAACTCCAAACTAAAATATATGAGTGAGGCTTTTATAAACTGTTATTCATTAGAAGAAATTACAATACCAAAAGGTGTTGTTGAAATGAGTGGTGCTTTTCAAAATTGTTCTGGTTTAACTAGTGTTACATTCGAGGAAGGGTCTCAAATTGAAGCAATTGGTAGAAATACTTTCGGGGATTGTATAAACCTAAAACGTATGAACAGTAATGTAGATGGTGTTATCAACATACCAAGCAGCGTTAAAATCATAGATGAAAGTGCATTTAAAGGCTGTACGAGTATTGAACAAATAAACTTCCCAAGTGGAATAACTGTAATTAACACTGATGCTTTTTATGGCTGTACTGCACTAACAAGCGTTAGAATTCCAGAAAACGTTAAAATTATACCATATGGTGCTTTTCGAAATTGTAGTGGGCTGACAAGTGTTGAAATTCCAAGTAATGTCAGAAAAATAGGTGAGTTCGCATTTGATGCTTGCCCTAATATATCTAGCTATACTATACCAGAAGGTGTTGAAATTATAGAATGGGGTGCTTTACAATGCGTTAGTGGTGGAACAATCATCATGAAGCCTACATGTCCTCCAGGATTAGGACCATATCCATTCAGAAGTGGTCTGACAATATATGTTCCTTGTGAGTCTTACTATGACTATTTGGCTGCTCCAGGATGGAGTGACTATGCTTCAGATATTCATCCGATGTCTCCTTGTGATGACCCACCAATGCCATCATATGAGTACAAATTAATGTATAGAAGTGCAAGTACAGATACTTATACAGTAATACCATGTAATAGCTCATCAGCAATAACTTCTGGTGAGACGAGTAACATTGGTAGGGCATCTGTTACAACAATCATTGTTGGCGACTGCACCTATAGTATTGATAATAATGCCTTCAAGGGATTCAGTGCATTATCTGATGTGACACTTACAAATAATTTGTTGTCAGTTGGAAACTACTCATTTAGTGGCTGTACAAGTTTATCTGCCATCTCTATACCAGATAGTACTATAAGTTTTGGAAATGAAGCATTTAGACAATGTACTAACCTCATAAGTTGTTCAGTAGGAAGTGGATTAACCAGCATTGGTAGTTATTGTTTCTACAATGATTCAAACCTAACAGGAATTACGATACCACAAGGTGTTTCTTCTATTACAAACAGCTGTTTTTCTAGGTGTACTTCACTTTCGAGTGTCAATATACCGAATGGTGTAACAAATATAGGTGAAAGTGCGTTTACACAGTGTATTAGTCTTACCAATGTATCAATTCCAGACAGTGTGACTACAATAGGTTATGCTGCTTTCAGTGGTTGCACTAGTCTTATAAGCTGCACATTAGGAAGCGGTATTACTGAAATAAACAGTAATGCATTCCAGGGATGTACTAGTCTAAGGAGCATTGTTATACCTAGTGGTGTTACATATATCCGTTCAGTTACATTCAGTAACTGTTCTGGTCTAACGTCAGTTACTATACCAAATACAGTTACTAATATTGGTATTAATTCATTTGCTGACTGTACAAGCTTAACAGGAGTTTCAATTCCAGACAGTGTAACCTATATTGATGGTAGTGCTTTCTGGGGGTGTAGTGGGATGATAACTTTAACACTTGGAACTGGATTAACTAGTATTGAAGGTGGTGCATTCAGTAACTGTATAAGCATCTCTGGTTTGACCATTCCAGATAATGTCACAAACATTGGCTACGATGCTTTTAGACAATGTAGTGGTATGACTGAGCTTCTTATTGGTAGCGGAGTAACTTCTATAGGTCATCATGCATTCTATAATTGTTCTGGACTGACAAGTATAACTTGTTTGGCTACGACCCCACCAACACTAGAAAAAGACGCACCATATGGTCATTCTTATGCTTTTAATGGAAGTAATTGTCCAATTTATGTACCATCAGGTAGCGTTAACGCTTACAAGAGTGCTAGTGAATGGTCTGGGTATTCATCTAGGATTCAAGCGATACCTTAATAACAAGATGGCTGGGAGCAACCCCAGCCATTTTTAATATGTTTAATACAAAACGTTTATTATGTCAGTAACCAACTATACACCAGGATTTTCAGCAACTTGCAAGTACAACTACAGCAAGCTAAAGGATGTCATATACCTGGTAAGTAAGAACCATGTTAAGAATGTTCACATTGACAATGGTGAAGCCTACATTGACGGTCTCACAGAGCTTCCATTACGTCTCAATGGCTTTAATATCAGCCTCAAGGAAGAATCATCACTGGATGAACGCTATGCCTTCAGTAAGACAGTTACACTATCGATGCATGGATACGTAAACTCATCAATATTTGAAGATAAGTACTACGTAATCCTTGAGTCATATGATGGTACGTTCTGGATGTGCAACGTTGACTTTCCAAGCCGACTTACATATACCTTTAACCTTGCAAAGGATGTGTATCAGACTGATTTCACCCTGGCTTCACTGAGCAATTTCCCAACGCTTAAACTTGGAAGCGAGTTTGAGGCTGTAAGTCCTGTTTGTCTTGGCTTCAATACATATGGAATAAGGTCGTTGAGACTGCTTGAGAAGGATTTATGTGGTTTTGACACTGATGACAAGACAGTACAGACATATACAACGAAGGGATTCCAGGATGTGGAGTTCCTTGGTGATTCTTGCTCATTCCAGGAGGTCTTTGACGGTGATAAGGTGACAACCACAATATCATTTGACATCGGATTTGACGCTTATAAGAGTTCCTGGCATTATACGTTGCTAGAATTCGTACAGAACCTGTACAGTGCAATAGTAGTACCAAAGGGAAATGACAATACGTTCTTCGCTGGTTTCAACTTTGGACTTGAGCCTTCATTTATAGTCCAAACACAGTCAAGTGAGGGTCAGAGCGACATAATCACCATTACCCTCATTGAGGCTTCAAGTCATGGTTCAACAGCAGCTCTTGACTGGAATGAACAGCAGACAACGGACACCAGATGGGTTTATGTCAAATGGGTTTCAACCATTAAGTGCTATGAATGTATTGGTTTTGGAAGAGCCAGATACTTGGTACAACAGCAGGTAACACAGAATGGTGTTCCAACAGGCAATTATAAGGTTCTGGAAGGCTATGAATCATACTATGAAGGGCTTGGACTGAATGTTGTTGATACATTCACCAACGAGGAGGTCTTCAATGACCCAACATGCGATGGAGACCAGTGTGCTGTAAATACAACTATACCTACAACAATAATATATCATGAACCTACTTGTTATACTTACAGTTATTCAGCTTCTTGTGATTGGGAGGTAACAGATTTAGACAGTTTTATGTCAGTTACACCTTCAAGTGGAGTTGCAGATTCAGCATATACACTGTCAGTGTGTAATAGTAAGACACCAACTGAGACTGAGACCAGCACTTTTATAATAAAATCTGGTACAAACAGAAAAATTGTAAACATCATACTTACAAATGAGACTGGAATACTTATTCCTCTAACACAATATATAAACTGTCTACAGCAGGATGTAACATTTACCTATGATTCAAATTGTCCTATTACTGTCACATCTATTAGTCCAAGACTTACATATCAGATTAACAACTCTCAGCTTATAGTGCAAATACCAAGAAACTATAGTATTGAAAGTGGTATTACCTGGGATATTACAGTTAAAGACTGCAACAATGCAACTGAAACGGCTCATATTATCCAGGACAAGACATATGAGAAATGGGTTGATACTGGAATGTATCTATGTGAAAGCGGAAATTCATACCACAAGGAAACTAGGTACACTGGAACAACGTCTGGAAATACAAATATTCCAACTGGAGAGTCAAGGAAGGGAGCTTTAATACAGTCTGGTGATAGTAGATGTCAAACTGCTATTTACAGGTGGTCTTTTAACAACCTGTATTATTGTGTCAATGGTGACAAATATAAAGCAGAGGAGCAGGAAATATCATATAACGGTGGAGAATCATGGCAAAAGACAGGAAACACAAGGCTTGGACAGATGGTGGAGTCAGCCTCAACCTTCTGTAACCAGGAGGTTCAGTATGAATGGAGGTTAACAACAAAATGGCAGTGTGATTATACACCAACAGTACATTATAAACTACAGGCAACCTATTCTGGTGGAAGTACATATAATGTTGAATGCAATAGTGCAACAACATTGACAACTGGTGATACAAAACCAAGTGGATATGAGTATTCAGCAATGACAAGTGCGGTAATTGGCGATTGTGTTACAAGTATTGGTAGTGGTGCTTTCAGATATTGTAGTGGTCTTACAAGTATAGTTATACCTAATAGTGTTACAGGTATTGGTAGTAGTGCTTTTGATTATTGTAGTGGTCTTACAAGTTGTACGATAGGTAGTGGCGTTATAAGTATTGCTAGTTATACTTTCTTTGGCTGTTCTAGTCTTACAAGTATAAATATACCTAATAGTGTTACAATAATTGGTGGTAATGCTTTCAGAAGTTGTACTAGTCTGTCAAGTTGTACAATAGGTAGTGGTGTGACAAGTATTGGTGATAGTGCTTTCCAAAATTGTAGTGGTCTTACCTCTATAGACATTCCAAATGGTGTTACAACTATTGGTGATAGTGTTTTCTCACATTGCAGTAACATTACTAATATAGACATTCCAAATAGTGTTACTAGTATAGGTAATTATGCTTTCAGAGAATGTACTAGCCTTACAAGTTGTACAATAGGCAGTGGTGTAACAAGCATCGGTAGTAATGCTTTCTATAATTGCAGTGGACTAACTAGCATAACTGTTGAAGCCACAACACCTCCAACATTAACTAATTCAAGTTCGTTCAACAACACAAACTGTCCTATATATGTACCAGCAGCCTCGCTGTCTGCATATCAATCAGCCTGGTCGCAATATGCAGATAGATTACAAGCTATACCATAATATGTTTAAGTAAAAGAAATTGAATCATGAGTATTTATCCAAGATGTGATAAACAGAGGTGGGCTTCTCAGTGTTCATCATTGCTTGTGGACGCTGAGAACTACTATACCAAGGAAATCATAGACCAGAAGCTTGAGGAGATTGAGAGTGCTATAACTAGCGGTTGTTGCATCACTCCAGAACAGGTTGATAGCAAGATATCTTCATATACCTACTCACAGGAGGAGATTGATGAGAAGATACCTTCATTATCTGGATACGCAACTGAGAAATGGGTTTTAGACCAGGGTTATATAACATTTGATGACATTCCAGATTTAAGAAATGTAGCAAGCAAGCAGTGGGTTATAAATCAGAACTACGCCTTTAACCAGGATTTGATAATGTATGTCACAAACCTACAGAACCAGATTGACTTCCTTAAGTCTCAGATTAGTGGTTGCTGTATTGATACAGGAGAGACCATTACTCGTTGGGTCACAATGACTGGAGCTAGTGCTTATACATGCTCTGGCACAACGAAGATGACGAAGGAAGAGGAAGTACAGAGCACAGATGGAGGTATTACTTGGACTCCAACTGGCAATTATCGTACTGGTAGCACTGTCATAGAGAATAACTCTGTTGACTGTGGGTATTCATCACCTTTGAAATTTACTGCCACATATTCCAATGGAAATGTGGTTACTGGTAACTGTGAAGAATGGTCTGGTATTTCCCAGGGTGAGATAAATCTGGATAACCTTGCAAGCATTGTGGTTGGTGGGTGTTGTACTGTAATAAATGGTGGTGCTTTCACTGATTGTAAGTCATTGTCTAGTGTTACAGTTGGCAGTAATGTATACAGGATTGCATTATATGCATTTGAAGGTTGTACAAATCTTACAAGCTGTTCGATTATTGGTGATGGTCTGAAGGAGATACAAACCGATGCTTTCAGAGACTGTACAAGTTTGACATCGATAGATATTCCAAGCTCAATAAAGAGTATTAACTCTAGTGCATTCTATAACTGTACCAGTTTGAACAGCATTATCATAAGGGCTACAGTTCCACCTAATAATGTAAACAGGTTTACATTCGCCAGAACGAATAACTGTCCGATATTAGTGCCACAGGGAAGTGTAAGCACATATAAGAGAGAATGGGCTGACTATGCTGACAGAATCCAAGGAATAACATAATATGTTTATTAAAACACTGATTGTAATATGGGAAAGATAAATCCATGCGCACAGGAACAAGCCTGGAAGGTATGTTCAAGCACCGTCATTGCTGATTCCTATAAGTACTACACCAAGAGGGAGATTGACAAAATCATCACTGGTGAAATGCCTATTGAGGAGATACAGGAAATGGTGGATGAGGCTGTCAGCGGCATAACTGAGGACTTCGCTACCAAAGAGGCACTTGACGAGCTTGCAGGACAGGTTTCAGCTAACACACAGGCAATACTAAATACATACACCAAGGAGGAGACGAACACCCTGCTTGATGCTTACCTTACAAAGCTAAGGGCAAATGAGATGTTCGCCAACTACACAAAGGTTGAGAACACCACCCTGGTGCTTAATGCAGATAATATAAGTTAATTAAAATATTACGTAATATGGCTACAATTGATAAAATTAAATTAAGTGGTACAACTTATGACATAGTAGACTCTAGTGCTATACATAGTATGGATGGATACTGGACTTCTGGACAGACTGAAAGTGCCATCACAGCAGCTACTGGTGCATTGGCAGAGACCATAGCAGAACAGCACTACCAGACCTCTGGTGACGTTCAGAACGCCATTTCTGGTAAGGCTGAGGCTAGCGATGTTCAGTCACTCAGTGGTACTGTTACAGCTCACACTGCAAACACTGACATCCATGTCACAGTTGCAGACAAAACTGCTTGGAATGCAAAGGCTGATATAAGCGACATCCCTTCTGTAAGTGGTTATGCTGACAGTGTTAAGTATAACAACACTTCAAAGTATGTTGAATTCTATCATGGTGGAACTGGTGGAACAAAGGTGTTTGAATATGATGCTTCTCCATTCCTTATCGATGGTATGGTACAGAATGTTGAGATTAAGGATGTAACCATCAGTGGCGAGTCAGTTACCTGTCTTGTTATTAGTTTCAATACGGATGCTGGAAAACAGGATATCAATATACCATTGACTGATATATTTGACGCTTCAAATTACTACACAACCGCACAGACAAACAGTGCAATAGAGGCAGCTACAAGCGGTAAGGCAGACAGTTCAGCAGTGACGGAGGAGATTTCAGCAGCAGTGTCTGGAAAGGCTGATACCACAGCAGTAACTGCTCTTGACAACGTTATTGGTGCTCACATAGGAAATACAACTGTACATGTTACCAGTTCTGAGAAATCAACTTGGTCAGCAAAGCAGGATGCATTGGTTTCTGGAACGAATATCAAGACGGTTGGAGGTAATTCTCTGCTTGGTAGTGGTGATGTTCCATTCCCAGCAGGCATGACAGCTGAGGTTAGTGGTACGACACTCATTTTTTCCTAGTTAAAAACTATATATAACTCAAAGGGGGTTGGGAGATAATCCCAACCCTTTTTTAATATGTTTATTTAAAATATTCTAGAATATGTCAAATATAATTGATTCAATACAGGTGAGTGGTGTTACATATACCATACAAGGTAGTGGAGGCGGTGGAAACCCAACGGTTGAACTTACCCAGGATGAATATGAGGCCCTTGTTGAGAGTGGTGCAGTTCAGACCAACACCTATTATATTATAACTGATGCCCAAGCAGGAGACCTAACACAATATTGGACTTCAGCACAAACATCATCTGCAATAACAGCAGCAGTTAGTGGAAAGGCTTCTCAATCAGACCTTGAAACTGTAAGCGGACAAGTTGCAAATAAGCAAGATACCCTTGTCAGTGGAACGAACATCAAGACCATTAACAATGAAAGCATCCTTGGGAGTGGAAACATTGATATTCAAGGTGGTGGTTCATCATATACCGCTGGTGATGGTATTGATATTACTAATGATGTAATCAGTGTAACTGGAAAGCAAGATACCTTATCTGCTGGTACTGGAATCTCAATCGTTGATAATGTTATATCTGCAACTGGTGGTGGAGGTGGTGGAAAAGCAGTCAGTGCTGGTACAAATATAAGTGTTACCACTGGAGAGACTGCTGATACCATCAACTGTACATTACCAATTAGGGAAGGTTCTAATTCAAGTGGAAAGGGTATTATAGTTGGTGATAGTGAATGTACAGCAACAGGACTATATGGTATTTCTTTAGGACATAGTTCTGATGCAAATGGACAATATTCATTCTGCAATGGCTCTAATTCTAGTGCAAGCGGACAAATGTCATTTGCTCATGGTAGTGGATGTGACGCTAATCATAATTATACATTTATGTTTGGTTTGTCTAATGACTCTACTAAGGCATATCAATTTTCATATGGAATGAATGTCAAACCAAAAAATGAATTAGAGTTTGGTTTTGGAACTTACAATAATTCATCTTCAGCAACTACCGCTTTTGGACATAGTGGAAATACAATGTTCAGCATTGGCAACGGATATGATTTTTCTTCAACACACAATTGGCATAATGCTTTCGAAGTAAGACAGAATGGTGACATCTATGTACCAAATACAGATGACACTAGTGTTACTGGAGATTATGCTTATTCATTATACCCAATGGTAAGATTACAAGACACTATTACAGCGACAGCAGCAAATACAACAGCACTTGGTGGTTTGAAGCTAGTTAAGTTGACTCAGACTGAGTATGATAATTTATCAACCAAAGATAACTCAACTCTATATGTAATTGTAAATTAATATGGCAGATACTATTAAGATTGGAAATCTAGATATAAGTGCATTCAAGGTAGGCTCTGACGATTGCAAGGTCTACCTTGGAGACACTTTGTTATATCCTTCAACACCTCCAACACCAACCCTTCAATGGGTTACATTCAGCGATGGAGATACCATACCATCAGACTTACAGATATATGGCATAAGGGGCAATGCTGCAAATATAGCCAATACTTTCTATTCTTATAATGAGGATATAATAGCACAACTTAACAGGAATAAAGTTGATTTCTACTTCGGAGAAAGAAGCGGTTCAACTTGTTATTCGGAACAAGTGTTTGACACCGATAACGTTGAATACATATTCGGCAATATAAGTTGTTCAGATTACTTCAATATGAGCACAAGTGTAAGCGTTTTTTTCACAACATTTCAATTATACATTTATGCATAATTTATTATGATAAAATACAATTTAAATACAATAAACGATTGGAACTTTGGTGATGACAACATCATCAAGGTTTATCGCAATAATGCAGTTTGCTACTATAAGGTTAATTATAGTGGTGATACACCAACGTTTGATGTTTGCTATGCTGTTGTTGATGATATATCCCAATACCAAGAAACAGAGTTTGAGGATGTCTTTAATAAGGCAGATAACAAGTGGTATAAGCTCAACAACCTTAACCAATACGAGCAGTATGGCGTATATGGTGATAGTATAGAAACAAGTGGCTCTTCAAGATTACCACAAGGATATACAGAGGTTGAGTACGTTCAGAATACAGGTAATTCAACAGTTAACCTTGGTATACAACTAATGGCTACTGCTAATGTTACATACAGTATTGAACTTGATAATGAAATGTCATATACAAGCGGAGGTGAAGATTTACAGACGTTCTTAACTTGTTGTGAGGAAATACCAAGTGTATATCCTGGTTGGTACTATCGTTACAACAATAGCAGTACAGTTGCAATTACTGGAAGTACTGGCGTTATCACTTCAACTGGTCGAACACTTGTTAGTGGGTCAACTTATCATACTACTATTAATGGAACTACTCCAAGTAATATGAGTCATAATTACCCACTTAACTTATTCTCAAGCCTTAACTCAACAAAGACTCCTTGGAGATTCTGTAAGGGTAAACTTTACAATATGACAGTTACTTATAACAACAACTTGGTAAGAGACCTTGTACCTTGTAAGAATAGTTCAAATGTCGCTGGTTTATACGACCTTGTTAATGATGTTTTCTACAGTTCTTCAAGTGGGTATGACACATTGGTAGCAGGTTCTGCTGTTACACCAACTAGTGCAACATATTATCAAGGAAAACTTGCAATCGTTGATGGTTATGAATATATGTACAGTGGTTCATCTTGGATTAATGTTGGTGAGGTAAGTGGAAGTACTGCAACATTGCCAAATGTACCATTTTCAGTTAACTTCAATGCAAAGAACTATGATTCAAATTCAAAGACATTATTGAAGACAAGTGGGCAGTTGGTAGATGTTGATGCTGTTGTAACTGCTGGTACACCTACAGTTAGTGATGGTTATCTAACCATTGCAAGTGGTACAAGAGCAACAATCAGTGGTTATCAAACATACTTCAATAGGGACAACAATAATCCAAATTTAACCATTATCTCAAAACAAAATACAAATGGCAACTATTGTCATATGTTCGCAAACAGAGATAGTAACTATAACTGGATGTATCGTTGTTATTCAAATAAGTTAACACTTCATGGAAGTTCTGAGACTGGACAATTAGCAGTTACAACACAACCTGTTATTGAATCAGTTAGAATTAACAGCAACCGACAATATCAATATAATAACTACACTGATAATA
>JAEIGA010015861.1_pt1 | contig 11468 bp, 8 predicted proteins | sample 9270691 | NCBI WGS metagenome assembly JAEIGA01 (sample SAMN17057246, study PRJNA624740) | gut metagenome | biome: biome; isolation source: fecal sample | host: Bos grunniens | place: China: Xizang | collected 2019
ATAATATAAAATGTTCTCGCGGGAGTGGCGGAACTGGCAGACGCGCACGTTTGAGGGGCGTGTGGTTTTCACCGTACGGGTTCAATTCCCGTTTCCCGCACCAAAGCATCCTGCACCTTGTGCAGGATGCTTTATTTTTCATTGGGGAGAAATCTATGAGGCTTACCGTTACACCGAAACGAAGAAATGAATACGTGACCACCTACCGTTATCGACAAATGGACGAAACAAGCGGCATCTGTGCCTCCACGGCGCTGATCTGCATTCGCAGTACACGTTTTGGCAGCGGCTTTGTCCCTACAATGACGGTGGCAGATGTCCAAACACTCCCCGAATACCGAAACCGCGGCCTTGTGCGTGAAATGCTGGAAACAGCACACCAAAAAGCGCGTGAATACGGCGCTCTCATCGCACTTCTTCACCCCTTTTCCTTTGATTTTTACCGAAAGTTCGGGTATGAACGGGTTTCGAATACCGTAAGTGCCACGCTTCCCATTTCAGCATTGAATATTTTTACCGCGCGCGCTTCACTTGTACCGCTCGAGGAAAAATATCACGGGGATCTCCTCGCGCATTTCCGTGCTTTTTCGCAAAATCGAAATCTGATGTTTGATCGATATAACATTGCCTCCTTTTTAAAGAAAAAGGAAGAAACGCTCATTTTTGTTTATCGTGAAACACTCCTAGGCTATATTTCGATAAAAAAAGACATCGAACAAAAAAGTATAACCGTAACCGAAATGGCATTTTCAGACACAGATGCCCTCACCACCCTCCTTGCCCATTTGAAAAGCTATTCCAATGAGTTTGATACCGTTTGCTTTGCTGACATTGAGCCCATTCCCGAGCTGTATTCCCTTTTTGATGGTTTGGATGTAAAATATGAGTCACGCGGTGATCTTGCGGCAAGAATTCTGGATACCGAGGGGCTGCTCCGTGCCATAGAATATCCTGTGGAGCGCGGCGAATTTACGCTTCGTGTCATCGATATGCTTCCATGCGTGGCGGGTGTGTTCAAGGTGATCTATGAAAACAAAAAAGCCACCGTGGAGCGACTTTCCGACTGTGTGGTGGCAGATGTAACGGCAAGCGCTCCGGCTCTACTGCGCCGTATCTACGGCTGTGACGAAAGCCGAGAGGGCTTTATCCTGCACGGGGATGCCTCAGACTTTTTGCGTGCTTTTCCTAAGAGGATCAACGGCCTGTTTGAGCATTTTTAAAAAGGACATCCCAACGGCATATCCCAAAAGAGGTATGCCGTTTTTATTTTTTTCATTTGTCCCCAAAGAAAATGCTTGGTCGGAAATAAATTTTCAGAAATGATAAAAAGGTATTTACAAGTATTAAAAACTGTGATATAATAATTCTGCCAAACAAATTTAATAGTAGAATTATCGGTATCTTTTTTCTTTATGGAATAATTATACCCTTTTTCGCCATAATCATTTTTAGAAATCGGTAAAATCGCAACCCCTTTTAAATGATTATGGTGAAGATGCTATAATTCTATTTAAATTTGTTTGGCGACAATTGGGGTTTGCGTTTTTCGGTGCGCCGACCCTGGTTGGCGCGCTTTTTATTTTTACTTACAAAGGAGTTTTATCAAAATGCAAAACAAAAATCTTGTTCGCTTCCTTCTTACCTTTTTCCTTGGCTTTATCGGAAGCATCATCATCAACCATTCGGAGCTGAAGCCTGAGGGCTACACTTGCAGAACACTTGCTTACATTTTCCTTACCGCAATTACGCTTGGAATTTATGGCCTTGTAGCGTCGATATGCAACCTTCCCTTTGATCCTTCCAAGGGCAAGGTCATCGGTTACAAGAAGGACTAAGTACGCTCTTTTCGGATATGCTGTAGACCGAAATATCGGCATATCAGCATTCAGGGGCTGAGTCATTGACTCAGCCCCTGAATGCTTTTATATTGTCATTTTCCGAGCAATGTCGAGCGCGCGATCCTTATCCGGCTTTACCACCTCACGGTCATAAGTCATAATACCGTTGATCTCCTCCTCGACGTCGGAGATCTGTGTATAAATGGTAGCGCAAAGCCCCTTTTCAATGAGGGGGATGACCTCGGTCTCGTAAAGTCTTGCAAAATCCTCGTTGTATTGCTCAAGCGTTTTGCAATTGCGGTAGCCGTAGGATTTCTTTTCATCGAAAAGATGGTCCTTCACGGCATAACAATACCCGCCAAATTCCGAAACGATGATCGGTCTTTTTGCCTTTTTCGGAAACTTTATTTTCTTGAAATAGACGTGTAGGCTCTCCACGTCGCTTTCCGTTTGCCAAAACCAGCCCGACGTGGCGTCCACAAAGCGACCGTTGTCCCAGCTTTTAACCAGCGCATAAAGGCGGTCAGCCTCAAACTGTCCCCAGCCCTCATTGAAGACCGTCCAAAGACAGATCGAGGGGTGGTTATACAGATGTTCAACCGTTTCCTTGCTATGTGACACAAAGATCTCCTTTGCCTTTTCGGTGCGCTTCAGATGCTTATCATTCAAGCGCTTCCATCCCACCGTCGGCAAGGCGGTGTCTCGGACAAAGGAATAATCGGAGTTATTCACAAAGTCCTGAAAAACGATCATACCCAGGCGATCACAATCGAAATAAAAGCATTCCGGCTCGATCTTTATGTGCTTGCGAAGTGTGTTAAAGCCAAGCGATTTTGCGGTTTCAATATCCTTTGTGTATCCGTCCGGCGTTTTGGGCAGGAAAATGCCGTCTGCAAAATACCCTTGGTCAAGAAGTCCGTGGAAGAAATACGGGCGGCCGTTGAGGCAAAGGCGGCAGATGCCGCTTACGGTCTTGGTTTCCAACGTGCGGAGTGCAAAATAGGTCTCGACCGAATCCTTATCCGCCGTGATCTTGAGGCGATAAAGATACGGTGTTTCGGGTGTCCAGAGCTTTTTCTTCTGAGGAATGACCGTAACGGTATTCCCTTCGATGCGAACCTCGCCCTCGTCTCCCAAAAGCTCTGCTATAAGATGCTGCGCCTCAGTATCCACGGTAACGGTTGCGCTCTCAAGTGTTACATCGGTTTTCAGAGAGCGGATATATTCCTTTGGCACCACCTCAAGCCACACGGTTTGCCAGATACCGCTGGTCGGCGTGTACCACATACCGCCGCGGTCAATTCTCTGCTTTCCGTACGGATAATCGTGGTCGAGCGTATCGATCACCTTGACAACAAGCTCGTTTTGCTCAGTTGTCCACTCGGTGATATCCACCGAAAACGGAAGATAGCCGCCCGCATGCTCAAACACCTTGTTTTCGTTTATATAAATTTCCGCGTGATTGTCCACCGCTCCGAAATGAAGCAGAAGTCTGTCGCCGTCCTTAAGCGTGGGAGCGACAAAACAGCGGCGGTAAAAAAGCACGTCCTCCCTACCGATCTCCCCCTCATATCCCGAAAGTGAGGACTGGGGCGGATACGGCACGAGAATTTTGGCATCGTATTTCTCCGGTGCACCTTCCTCATTACCCACAGCAAAGTCCCACTCTCCGTTGAGACATACAAAGGAATCGCGCTTCATTTGCGGACGGGGATATAGATTCCACGGAATGCTCATTGGCTTTTCTCCTTTTTTATAAGTCGCGCAATAGGGATAAGAACAGGCAGGATCACAAGTGCTGCCACAAGTGCCGCCACAAAAATATTTTGGTTGGGAATAAAGGCCTCGGTGCCGTCTGAGCCGATCACCTTTTGCGCATTAGCCAGCACCTTTTGTCCGATAAACGGGCCGATGATTCCGGGAATGAGTACCTGACCGACAATGCGAAGTCCCTGAAACCTTCCCGCCTTATTCTCGGGCGTATACTCGCGGATCAGCGCACCGAATACCGCCATTCCGCACAGATAACCACACATCATAAGCAAGGATGCCGCAAAGACGAGTGCGGTATTCGTAAAGAAGCAGAACAACAGATATCCGACACCGAGCGCCGCAAGCGCAGGAAGAACGGTTTTGAGAAAGCCGAATTTGTCATACAGACGACCGTAAAAGAGGGTCGCCACAGCAGCAAGAATCACAGCCGGTGCCATAATAAAAACGTAATTGTCCAGCCTCAGCGCCTCGGTATAATACAAAATAAGGTACGGCATAAAGATCTGGATCGAAATGCCGAAAACGGCAAATGCGCCGAGCGAAACGTAAAGCGTTTTGTTGTCCTTGATGACCGACGGACGAAAGCCGTAAAAAATGTTGGCAAAATAGTTTTCACCACCTGCAGTGTCCAGCCTCGGCTCCTTGATGATAAAAAATCCAAGAACACCGATCAGGAGAACAACCGCGCCCATAATGCCAAAGAAAACCGACCAGGCACGAGGATCGGAATTGTCCATTCCGAGCGTGCTTCCAAAAACAACGAGAATCGCCAGAAGCGGCATCATTGCATTGATTCCCTCCGCCGCACCGCGGTTGGTTTGGTCAGTTGAGTCTGTCAACCACGCGTTGAAGCAAGCGTCGTTCGCCGATGAACCGAAGAAGGTCATCACACAATCGAGCACGATCACAAAGGTAATGCCGACCGAAGCGGCCGAGGCCGCGGCAGGTATTACCGAGGAAATAACATCCACCCGAAGGAGTGCAAAAGCCGCAATGGAGATACCCCAAAGAATATATCCGCCCGAAATAAAGATTTTCCGCTTGCCAAGCTTATCCGAAAGCGCACCGATCAAAAGCGTGGTCACCGTGGCGGCAACGGCGCTGGCCGTGACCATAGCCGCAATGTCCGAGGGGGACGCTGCAAACATCTTATAGATAAAGACGTTGAAATACATATTCTCGATCACCCACGCTACCTGCCCGACAAGCGAAAAGACGGTAAGCGCGAGCCAGAATTTTCTGCCAAGCTTATTCATAAAAACCTCTTTACACACGAAATTTTATTTATTTTATTATAGCATAATTCCGCCCGTTTGGCAAGGCTTAAGAACCATAAACTAAAACAAGAAAATGCAACATCGACTTCGTTTAATTTGACGCGAATTTTTGTCCGGCATAATAAAAAACGGGGAACATTATGCTCCCCGCTTTTTCGGTTAAAAGCTACGGTAAAGATTTTCAGCGTGAATGGTGTGAATGCCATTCTCGGTCAAATGCTTCTCCGCATCCTCAAGATTCTCGGTCTTGATGACCACGATAGCCTTATTGTCCTTCTGTCCGACAAAGGCATACATATATTCAACCGAATGATTCCCCGTGTCCAAAACACGAAGAATTGCCGAAAGAGCACCGGGCGTATCGTTCATTTCTACCGCCAAAACCTCGGAGGTCTTGGAGATAACACCCTCATCGCGAAGCACGCGCTGGGCAAGTTCGGGTTGGCTGGCAATGATGCGCAAAACACCGAAATCGGTGGTATCTGCAAGAGAAAGCGCACAAATATCCACGCCGTTCTTGGAAAGTGCATCCAAAATATCAGCAAGCCTTCCCTGCTTATTTTCCACAAATATCGAAAGCTGTTTTACAAACATATCCCTTCCTCCTTACAGTTTGCGCTTGTCGATCACACGCTTGGCCTTGCCTTCGCTTCGGGCGATCGACTTGGGGTTGACAAGGTGTACCTTCGCACCGATTCCAAGCATCGAGCGAAGCTGCTCGGTCAGATCCTTTTCAATACGTTCAATGGACTTGACGTCATCGGCAAACAGCGTTTCGCTCATCTCGACCATAACGTCAAAGGTATCGTTGTTGTTGACACGGTCAACCACGATCTGATAGTTGGGCGTGATGCCGGCATCGGTACCGAACTTGATCAGCACCTCCTCGACCTGAGACGGGAAAACGTTAACGCCGCGGATGATCAGCATATCATCGCTTCGGCCCGTGGGCTTAGCCATACGAATGTGGGTTCTTCCGCACTTGCACGGCTCGGCGTTAAGCGAGCAGATATCGCGCGTACGGTAACGGATCAGCGGGAAGCCCTCCTTGGTAATGGTGGTAAACACAAGCTCACCCTTCTCGCCGTACGGAAGCACCTCCAGCGTTTCGGGGTCGATGATCTCGGGAATGAACATATCCTCCCAAACGTGCATACCGCACTGATACTCGCACTCACCGCTAACACCGGGACCCATGATCTCGGAAAGTCCGTATATGTCATAGGCCTTAAGACCAAGCTTTTCCTCGATGGCGTGTCGCATATCCTCGGTCCAAGGCTCGGCGCCGAAAACGCCGACTCTGAGCGAAAGCTGATCCTTAACGCCCATTTCCTCCACCGTTTCGCCAAGATACAACGCGTACGAAGGTGTGCAGAACAAGACTGTAGAGCCAAAATCGATCATAGTCTGAATCTGCATCTGGGTGTTACCTGCCGAGGTGGGGATAACGGTTGCGCCGATCTTTTCGGCACCGCCGTGAGCACCGAGACCGCCGGTAAACAAACCGTATCCGTAGGAGACCTGAGCAAAAGAGTCCTTACCCTCACCAATGGCGACCAGCATTCTCGCTACGCCGTTTGCCCAGTCATCCAGGTCCTTGCGAGTATATCCAACAACGATCTTCTTGCCGGTCGTACCCGAGGACGCGTGCACGCGTACGATGTTTTCCATCGGCTCGGCAAAGAGTCCGTAGGGATAATAGTCACGCAGATCCTTCTTATATGAAAACGGAAGCTTACTAAGGTCCTCTACCCCCTTGATGTCCGACGGCTTCAGGCCCTTTTCATCCATTCTCTTGCGAAAGAGCTCCACGTTTTCATACATGCGATTTACCTGCCAGCAAAGGCGTTCGCTCTGAAGCTTGCGAAGCTCCTCGCGCGGCATACATTCGATTTCTTGTTGATAAAACGCCATTCTCTCACCCCTCGATTATTTGTGGTTATAGCCCAGATCAAATGCCGCAAGGTTTACGTCAAGAAACTTTGCGGGAACGGTCGTGCGAATGGTCTCAACCCACTTTTCGTACGCAATGTCCGTATTCTTAGCCATAAGTCCGATCAGAACCACATTTACCGCCTTGCTGTTTCCTGCCTCCATCGCCAGCGAGAGAGCATCCACGCACGTAACGTCGATATTCTCCTTCAACTTATCGGCGATGTTTTCCGGATACTTGGCCGCACCGGTAATGACAGGCATCGGGGCGATCTCCTGCGTATTGACAATCATTTTTCCGCCCTTCTTCAGGTACGGCATTGCGCGGTACGCCTCCAGCATCTCAAACGCCAGAATGATGTCCGCTTCTCCCTTATCAATAATGGGAGAATAAACCCTTTCACCGTATTTTACATACGTCACAACACTTCCGCCGCGCTGGCTCATACCGTGCACCTCGGATACCTTAACGTCATAGCCCTCGGTGATCACGGTATTTCCGAGAATTCGGCTGGCGAGAAGCGTTCCCTGTCCGCCAACACCGACGATCATAATATTCTTTGTCATCCTCACGCCCTCCTTAGTCCTTCTTTTCGATTGCGCCAAACGGGCAAACATTTACGCAAAGGCCGCAGCCGTTGCACTGATTTACGTCAATATGGATGCCGTTTTCAGTGCTGGTGATCGCGGGACATCCAAGCTTCATACAAAGCTTACAGTTGCGACACTTGTCGGTCACCTCACAGTGTCCCGAATACTTCACCGTCTTAAGAAGCGCGCAAGGACGCTGAGCAATGATAACCGAAGGTGCCTCGCGCTCGGTTTCCTCACGGACGACCTTTTCAAAATTCTTCACGTCAAACGGATCGGCAATCACAACGTGCTCAATGCCAACCGCACGGCAAAGCGCCAGAAGATCCACCTGCTTTGTGGGCTCCTTACGAATGGTAAGACCCGTGGTCGGGTTATCCTGGTGTCCGGTCATACCCGTGATCGAGTTATCCAGAATGATCACCGTGTTATTTCCCTTATTGTAAACGATATCGATCAGTCCCGTGATGCCCGAATGCATAAAGGTGGAATCACCGATAACGGAAACCAGCTTCTTGTTGAACTCAGCACCGCGTGCCTTGGCCATACCGAGCGCCGCACTTACCGAAGCACCCATGCAAATGGTGGTGTCCACACTGGCAAGCGGAGCAACCGCACCAAGCGTATAACAACCAATATCGCCGCTGACAACAAGGCCGAGCTTCTTAAGAACATAGAAGGTCGCTCTGTGAGGACAGCCCGCACACATAACCGGAGGACGGACAGGAATTGTCTCAGAAGAAACAGAATATTCTTTTTCATCCTCGTTCAAAATGGCTTTTGCAATCATAGCGGGCGTATATTCGCCGAGAAGCGTGAATATTTCCTTGCCGATTACGGGAATGCCGATCACGCGGCAATGCTCCTCGATAAAGGGATCGGTCTCCTCAACAACATAGATCTTTTTGCAGTTCTCGGCAAACTTGCGGATCTTATCGGTAGGCATCGGGTATGCCATGCCCAGCTTCAGGAAATTGACCTTATCGCCAAGGGCCTCCTTAGCATACATATACGAAATGCCCGATGTGATCACACCGATCTCCGAGCCGTTGTCCTCAATGGTATTGAGGTCAGTGGTTTCAGCATATGTAGCCAGATCGCACATTCTCTTTTCCACGTCTACGTGTCTCTTGATGGCATTGGCCGGCATCATTACGTATTTACCGATGTTCCTTTCGTAGGGCTTGAGCTCATCGTTGGCTCTCTCGCCGATCTCCACAAGGCTCTGCGAGTGAGATACGCGTGTGGAAAGACGGACAAACACAGGCGTATCGAATTTCTCCGAGATCTCATAAGCCATCTTAGTGAAATTCAGGCACTCGGAGGAATCCGAGGGCTCCAGCATCGGGATCTTGGCCGCCTTGGCATAGTGGCGGGAATCCTGCTCATTCTGAGAGGAATGCATACCGGGGTCATCAGCCACACAGAACACAAGGCCGCCGTTTACACCGGTATAGCTTACGGTAAACACAGGATCTGCCATAACATTCAGACCGACGTGCTTCATACAAGACATACTTCTCGCGCCGCCGATCGACGCGCCGATCGCTACCTCTGCGGCCACCTTCTCGTTGGGGGCCCACTCGGCGTAGATCTCGTCATACTTTACAATGTTTTCGGTAATTTCCGTGCTGGGGGTACCGGGATACGAAGCAACAACGCGAACGCCCGCTTCATATGCGCCCTGTGCAACCGCAGCGTTTCCAAGCATTAATTTTTTCATATTGATTCCTTTCTCAAATCTCATTCTGCTTTGCCACAAGGCTACCGCCGCAGTAAATGGCGCGAAGCTTGGGCTTTTCTATCTTTCCGGTAGGATTTCTTGGGATGTCGGCAAAAATAATCTTTCTCGGTCTCTTATACCGCGGAAGCTCGGTACAGAAGTCGTTCAGTTCCGCTTCGCTGAGCGTCTCGCCCTCCTTGAGCTCCACAATGGCCGCTGCCGCTTCACCGAGACGCGCATCGGGAAGACCGATCACCGCGCAGTCCTTGATGGCAGGATGACGGCGAAGAAAGTTTTCAATCTGAACGGGATATAGATTTTCGCCGCCGGAAATGATGACATCCTTCTTTCGGTCGACCAGGTAGATAAAGCCATCCTCGTCCTCCGAAGCCATATCGCCCGTATACAGCCAGCCGTCGCGAAGCGACTCGGCCGTTGCCTTTTCATCCTTATAATAGCACAGCATAACGCCGTTGCCCTTTACGGCAAGCTCACCGACATCGCCGCGTGCGACCTCATTGCCGCTCTCGTCAACGATCTTGGTCTGCCAGCCGTAGCCTGCCTTTCCGATAGCGCCGACCTTATGTATGTTTTCCACGCCAAGGTGTACACAACCGGGGCCGATGGACTCACTCAGGCCGTAGTTGGTATCGTACTGGTGATTCGGAAAACGTTCCTTCCAACGCTTGATCAGGCTGGGCGGAACCGGCTGTGCGCCGATATGCATCAAGCGCCAGGCACTGAGATCGTAATGGGACATATCGATGCTTCCGTTATCGATCGCGTCAAGAATATCTTGCGCCCACGGCACAAGAAGCCACACAATGCTGCACTTTTCATCCGAAGCGGTTTTTATGATCCATTCCGGCTTTACTCCCTTAAGGATCACCGCGCGACCGCCGACCAAAAAGCTACCGAACCAATGCATCTTGGCTCCCGTATGATAAAACGGAGGGATGCAAAGGAAAACGTCATCCTTGGTTTGCGAGTGATGGTTCTGCTCGGTTTCCGCCGCGTGCGTCAGGCTCTTGTGTGCGTGAATGATCGCCTTGGGGAAGCCGGTGGTACCCGAGGAGAAGTAAATGGCGGCTTCGTCATCTTCGGTAAGCTCGATGCCGGGATTTTTTGCCGTACAATAGGTGACCAGCTTATCGTAGCTTTCCGCAAAGGTGGGACAGTCCTCTCCTACGTAGAAAAGGCTCTTTATCATCGGCATTCTGCCGCAGATCTCCTCTACGCGGCCGATGAATTCCGGTCCGAACACCATCATTGACGCATCTGCCAGCGTCACGCAATATTTGATCTCCTCCGCCGTATAGCGGTAGTTGAGCGGCACCGCAAGCGCGCCGGTGCGAAGAACACCGAAATAAATAGGAAGCCACTCCAGGCAATTCATCAAAAGAATAGCGATCTTATCTCCCTTTTTCACGCCTCTGGACAGAAGAAGATTGGCGAAGCGGTTTGCCTTTTGATCAAACTCCTTCCACGTCATCTCGCTTCGGAGTGAATCCACTGTTCCGCGTTCGATCAGTGAATAGTCCTTCCACGTGACTCGGTTTTTGGATCCGTCGTCATTCGGAATGACCTCCACCAGCGCAACGTCATCAGGAAATTCGGTTGCATTTTTCGTCAGTATGTCGGTAATCGGCATAATCTGTCTCCTTTACGGGTTTTAATAATTTATGTTTTAATCGATATCAGAATAAAAGATAAAACGTCCTCTGCATTCCGGAAAATACAGAGGACGAATAAATCCGTGTTACCACCTCAATTTACAGTAACCTCACAGCTACCGCCTTAGCGAGTACATACATACCCTGCGCGATCACGGGCGCACCCGTCACAGCCTACTCTAAGTGTTCGGTGTGAAGCTCACGAAATGTATTCGGGGTAAGTACCGTTCCGTTTTCCACCAGCCAACGGCTCTCTGTTTACGCGTATCTCAGCCCTACTTGCTTCCGGTCATAGCCTTTAAATTTTTAATTTGTAATATTATATCACAATATGGGGATTTTGTCAACCAAAAATTCAAACCGAATGATAAAGCTTCTTGACCTGATATCTCGGCTCACAAGTGATGTTGACCCCCAGCTTCTTAAAGGTCTTGGCATCGGTCTGCGCCAGAATGACCGAGGAATGCGCCTCACACCCGGCAAGCTTATTGAGCTGCTCCATTGCCGTTTTAGCCATCGGAGACATCACCGCACTGACCGCCAATGCAATCAGAACCTCATCGGTATGAAGACGCGGATTGTGGTTACCCAGATAGTCCACCTTAAGACGCTGAACAGGTACGATGACCGAGGGAGAGATCAGCTCGATCTCGTCATCAAT
>JAEIGA010015862.1_pt1 | contig 11468 bp, 9 predicted proteins | sample 9270691 | NCBI WGS metagenome assembly JAEIGA01 (sample SAMN17057246, study PRJNA624740) | gut metagenome | biome: biome; isolation source: fecal sample | host: Bos grunniens | place: China: Xizang | collected 2019
ATCGTGAATATTGAGAGCAACAGCTACAACTATCTCACAGGTGTTTACTTCATGGACGTGCTTTCAGAGCTCGAGAAGATCGGTGACTTCCTTATCAATATATCTCAGGCAGTCGTTGGTAAATACGAGTATGAAAATTAGTTATAAGATTCTGTCAGTCCTGGCTTTTCTGGTCGTGGGCTGCGGTACGAGAAAGGCAGAGCAGTTTCAAGCTCTGCCTTTTCCCGATGTAATGCCTCCTGAAATGCTTGAAACGACTCAGGACAGGGCAGAATATATGGCTGAACACTGGTGGGACAAGTTTGCGGATGCCGAGCGTACCTACCCGTGTGACTCCGTTCTTGTGAGTGGAGTTTCCATAGAGATCGTGGAGCAGAAGTTCGCCAATTGGGTCAATTTGCTCTCCATGGTTGATTACCCTCATGCGGCAAAGTCAGTAAGGAGGCTTTATGACAAGTCTGTAAAGTGTGAGGAAAAGGATACTGCTTCCAATGTTTTCGAAACCTTTGTGACACTTGTCGAAAAATATCTTTATGATCCGAATTCTCCTATGAGGAACGAGGATCTTTACGGTCCTTACGCCGAATGTCTTTCAACGTGCGGATTTATTGATGAAGGCAAGAGGACTGCCTATGCCTATGATGCCGGAAAGTGTGCTCTGAACCGCATAGGAACAAAGGCTGCAGATTTCAGATTTGAAGACAGAAATGGCAAGGTCCGCAGACTCTATGATATAAAGGCAGACTTCACTGTCCTCTTTTTCAGCAATCCTGGCTGCGAGGCATGCAAGGAGATCATCAATGCATTGAAAGGAACTCCTCATATAGATTCGCTGGTTCAGGCTGGAAGGATTGCGGTGCTTAATATTTATATAGACGAGGATCTGGCTGCATGGAGATCATATATGCCTATATATCCGGAAACATGGTACAATGGTTTCGATCCGGATTTTGTGATACGTACTGATGTCCTTTACAATGTCAGGGCTATTCCTTCCCTCTATCTTTTGGATAAGGATAAGAACGTGATGATGAAGGATGCCATTACAGAACGTGTCGTTGATTTTCTTAACAGAGCAGTAGCATTATGATGAGGTTTTCTGGAATATTGTCTGCCCTTCTGGCAGTTGTGTTGATCTCTTCATGCATCAATGATGATCCGGTAAAGGAAAGTTACATTCTGGCAGGAGACCGTATTCCTGATTTTACCGTTGAGATGAATGATGGCCGCGTGGTTACAAGCGGTCAGCTCAGCAGCGGTGTTTCCTTGATCATGTTCTTCCACACTTCTTGTCCTGATTGTCAGGTGACTTTGCCGGAAGTCCAGAGGATTTACGATGAGTTTCTTCCGAAGAATGTTCAGTTTGCTCTGATCAGCAGGGAGGAAGACAACACCTCAGTCAGTCTGTATTGGAAGGCAAACAATATAAATATGCCTTATTCTGCCCAGCCGACAAGGAGTATATACAATCTGTTTGCTTCGTCGCGTATTCCTCGAGTGTATATATGTGTGGACGGTGTTGTAAAAGCATTCTTTACAGACAATCCTAATCCTAAGTACGAGGATATGAGTTCAGTTCTGAATGAACTTATTTAGAATTTTCTTTTCTGTATCTGAATGGAGTCATCTCTGTGATGATCTTGAACCATTTCTGCGGCAACATCCTTGATTGTCATGTCCGCCTTGCAGTATCCCTTGTTCTCTATCCATTTGTTCACAAGCGGCTCAACCTTGCTTATCTGTAACTGGCCGAACATTCAGAACAATGTGAAATATGTGATACATCTTCTGGTTGCCCTGCACTTTGTGGCTTGGAGCCTATATCTGGAAGCATGGAAAATAATAAACTCTTTCAATGTGTGCCACTCCGATGAATCTTGAATTCTCGGGGTGGTTTCTTTTTGTAAATCCGAGAATTAACCGTAATTTTGAAGGATGTTACTAAATGATTGAGATATGCAGCTTACTAAAGAACTTTGGGGCAAGACAGCCTGTGGAAAAGAAATCATTCTTTATACTTTGAAAAATGAGTCCGGAGCATATGTGCAGCTTTCCAATATAGGAGCTGGAATCGTTGCTGTGGTAGTGCCGGACAAGGATGGCAATCTTGCAGATGTGACCCTTGGCTATCCTGATCCGATGAGCTATTTCGGTGACGGTCCGTGTGCGGGCAAGGTCCCCGGCCGATATGCCAACCGTATCGCTCTCGGTAAGTTCTCGCTCGACGGCAAGGAGTACGAACTCCCTGTGAATAATGGACCGAACCACCTTCACGGCGGTCCTGACGGATTCCAGAATCATGTGTGGGAGAGTCGTGAGAATGAAGGCGGCGTGGAATTCCTTTACTACTCGGAGGATGGAGAAATGGGCTATCCGGGTGCATTGAAGACAGTTGCGCGTTACGAGTGGACAGAGGATAACGAGCTTCGTCTGACCCTGACTGCCGAGGCTGACGCTCCTACAGTGGTGAACCTCACAAACCATGCATATTTCAACCTTAACGGTGAGGGTAACGGTAACATTCTCGGACACGTTCTGCGCTTGAATGCTTCCGAGTATCTTCCTACCACAGACTCCCTGATTCCTCTTGGAGAAAGCGCTCCTGTTGCGGGAACTCCTATGGATTTTGTGAATGAAAAGCTTATCGGTGATGAAATCAATGCGGATTTCACAGCTCTGAAATATGGAAAGGGTTATGACAACTGCTGGGTGATTGACGGCTATGAGCCTGGTCAGATCCAGGAAGCCGCTTATCTTTGCGCTCCTGAAAGCGGCAGAACTCTTTCAATCTACACGACTCAGCCAGGTGTGCAGGTTTACACAGGAAACTGGCTTTCAGGATGCCCTGCAGGCAAGAACGGTCATGTGTACGGTGATTATGAGGGTGTGGCTATCGAGTGTCAGAACTTCCCTGATGCACCTAATCAGCCTGATTATCCGTCAGCAGTTCTGCGTCCGGGTGAATTTTACGAGCAGGCTATCATCTTTGCTTTCGGACTTCTTTAATCAGAAAAGCTATGAAACAGTATCTAGACCTATTACGCCATATCCGTGCAAACGGAACTATGAAAAGCGACCGCACCGGAACAGGCACTCAGAGCGTGTTCGGCTACCAGATGAGATATGATCTCAGCGAGGGTTTCCCTTTGCTGACAACAAAGAAGGTCCACCTCAAGTCAATCATCCACGAGCTTTTGTGGTTCATCGCAGGTGACACCAATATCAAGTACCTGAAGGATAACGGAGTGTCCATCTGGGATGAATGGGCGGATGAGAATGGCGACCTTGGCCCTGTTTACGGACATCAGTGGCGCAGTTGGCCGACACCGGATGGCGGAACCATCGATCAGCTTGCGAACGTCATCAATCAGATAAAGAATACTCCTGATTCTCGCCGTATGATCGTTTCGGCGTGGAATGTGGCCGAGGTCGAGAAGATGGCCCTTCCTCCTTGTCACTCGCTCTTCCAGTTCTATGTGGCAGACGGAAAGCTTTCATGCCAGCTGTATCAGCGCAGTGCCGATGTCTTCCTTGGCGTGCCGTTCAACATCGCCTCATATGCCCTTCTGACTATGATGATCGCCCAGGTATGCGGTCTGGAAGCCGGGGATTTCGTTCACACTACCGGTGACACCCACATTTATACCAACCATTTCGAGCAGGTGGAGCTGCAGCTCTCACGCGAGCCTCGTAAGCTTCCTAAGATGAAGATCAATCCTGAGGTCAAGAGTATATTCGATTTCAAGTATGAGGACTTCGAGCTTGTGGACTATGATCCGCATCCACGAATCCCGGCTCCTGTAGCAGTGTAGTATATGGAAAAATGCATAATAGTCGCAATCGCGGATAATAATGCCATAGGAAAGGATAACGCCCTCCTATGGCATATTTCCGAAGATATGAAGTTCTTCAGGAAGACAACCACCGGTTCCCCGGTGATAATGGGCAGAAAGACATATGAATCCATAGGCCGCCCTCTTCCGAAGAGAATAAATATAGTCATAACCCGTGGTTCGGAGGCTCCGGAGGGTACTTTGCTGGCAAATTCCCTTCAGGAGGCTTTTGATCTTGCGGAGGCTGAGGCTGTGAAAGCGGAAGTGCCCGCAGCCCGCTGTTTCGTCATGGGCGGTGGTCAGATCTATGCCCAGGCCCTGGATTATGTGGACCGTATGATAGTCACTCATGTTCACACAAGGATAGAGGAGGCAGACACCTTCTTCCCTGATATAGACAGCTCTGTCTGGATGGTCGACAGCCGGTCCGAGATTATGACAGACCCTGAAACGGGTTTTGATTTTGAATTTACAGAGTATATAAGAAAATAGAATTATGAGAGAAAGTTTTGGCAGCAGGTTTGGCGTGCTGATGGCTATGGTGGGATCTGCCGTAGGGTTGGGAAACATGTGGCGCTTTCCGTATATGGTAAGCGAGCATGGTGGTGCCGCCTTTCTTTTCGTGTATGTGATCTGTGTCTTTATCATCTGCCTTCCTATCTTCTTTGCGGAGTTCGTTGTCGGCAGAAGGAGTCAGAGCAATGCCTTCAGGGCATTTGAGAAACTGGCACCGGGTTCCCAGTGGAAGTGGGTGGGCTTTGTGGCGATAACCGCTCCGGTCATCATTCTCTCCTATTACAGCGTAGTGGGAGGCTGGTCAATCCAGTATTTCTTCAAGTCCTGCACCTTCGGATTTACCGAGCTTGTCACTCAGGAATATCTGGATTCGATGTTTGCCGGTTTCATCTCTTCGACCTGGGCCCCGCTTCTGGGACACACATTCTTCCTCATACTGACTGCACTGGTCCTTATGGGTGGAGTCAAGAGCGGAATCGAGCGTTTCGGCAAGGTCATGATGCCTATCCTTTATTTCATAGTGCTGGCTATTGCAATCTGGACGGCAACCCTTCCTGGAGCCTCAGAGGGACTTTCCTTCCTCTTCAACCCTGACTTTTCAGCAATAACGCCGTCTGTTTGCGCCGCAGCCTTGGGTCAGGCATTCTTCTCCCTCTCTCTAGGTTATGGAACAATGCTTACTTATGCTTCTTATGTAAGCAAGAAAGAGAATATAGCATCATCATCGGTGTCAATCGCGCTTTCCGATCTTGTGTTCTCTCTGATTGCAAGCTGCGCCATCATGCCGGCAGTCTTTGCCTTTGGTCTGAATACTCAGGGAGGTCCCGGACTTGTGTTCCAGACTCTGCCATATATATTCTCGAAGATGCCGTTTGGCGGCCTTGTGGCCATCCTCTTCTTCCTTTCCCTTGTTGTAGCCGCCCTCACTTCTGCAATTTCCCTTTACGAGGTCGGAGTGGCATATCTCACAGAAGAAAGGAAGATGTCCAGAAAGAAGGCAGTGATTGTGCTTTTTGTGGCCATATGGGTGGTCGGAGTCCTCTGCTCGCTCTCGTTCGGTCCTCTTTCTCATGTCAAGATCTTCGGAAATATTTTCTTCGACTTCCTTGACAAGCTTTCTGCCAACTTCCTTATGACTCTCGGAAGCCTTATGGTGGTTCTTTTCGTGGGCTGGAAGATGAAGAAGCCGGATGTGTTCGATGAATTCACCAATGGCGGAACCCTCAGAGGAAATGTAAGGCTGTTCCGCATTCTGTGGCCGGTTCTGCGCTATGTTGCACCGGTTGCCATCCTTGTAATATTCATTTCAAATCTGATAGGATAAATGAAAAGAGTCCTTGTCATATCTTACTACTGGCCGCCTACAGGAGGCTCTGGAGTGCAGAGATGGGTGAAATTTGCCAAATATCTCCCTGCGGAAGGTTGGCAGCCTGTCATCTATACCCCTGAAAATCCGGAGCAGCTGGCTGTGGATACTTCCCTTGCAGCTGAGATTCCGGCTGAAGCTGAGGTGATAAAGACTCATATAATAGAACCGTACGGACTTTACAAGAAATTCCTCAGGAAATCAGGTCATGCACAGGAAGCCGTCGAGGTCAATCCTGTAAATGCACAGAACAAGTCTTTCATCCAGAAGGCAGCGATGTGGGTGAGGGGAAATCTTTTCCGTCCGGATCCCCGCTGCTTGTGGATCGGACCGTCTGTGAGATATCTTAAGGATTATCTCAAGGACCATCCGGTCGATCTTATCGTGAGTACGGGGCCGCCGCAGTCCATGCATATGATCGGTCGCAGATTGGCTTTGGAAACAGGCCTGCCATGGGTTGCTGATTTTCGTGATCCTTGGACAAAGATTTTCTATTTCAAGCATCTTTCCATGACTCGCGCGACAGAGAGATGGCATAAGAGGATGGAAAAGAAGGTCCTCGATGATGCCTCTGTAGTTGTTGCTGTTTCTCCGCTTGTCCAGCAGGAGTTCCAGGCCATGACCCAGACTCCTGTCGAGCTTGTAACCAATGGTTTTGATGAATGCGACTTTCCTTCGGGAAGATATGTCGAGGCGGACGGTGGCGCAGATCGCGATTTTGTAATAACTCATACGGGACTTTTTGCTGCAGACGGTAATCCTACCGTTCTGTGGAAGGTTCTCGGTGACAAGTGCAGGTCGAACGAGGTCTTTGCCAGGGCTCTGAAGATCAAGCTTGTCGGTAAGACAGACAGGCAGGTTGCCGATTCCATTGAAGAGGCCGGTCTTGCGTCAAATCTTGTGGATATGGGCTATCAGCCTCATGCGGAGGCGATAGAGCAGCAGCGAAGAGCATCGCTTCTGATTCTTCCTCTGAGAAAGGAGCCGGAGTACAAGGCTGTGCTTCCGGGAAAACTGTTCGAGTATCTTGCTTCGTGGAGGCCGGTGCTGGGAATCGGTCAGACAGACGGAGCAATGGCAATGATTCTGAACTCCACAAAGACAGGTCTTGTTCTTGATTGGGAGGATGAGGCTTCGATTTCCCGCTATATCGAACTTTGCTGGCAGAATCATCTTGCCGGAAAGCTTACTGTCGAGGATGCTGACATTTCGCAGTTCACTCGTCGTAACCTTGCCCGTCGAATGGCAGAGTTATTTGACAGATTGATCCGGCCATAAAACTGAGGCTCATCCTTGAAAGGCATCCTCTTAAAGGATGAGGGAACATAAATGATGGGGTCATCCTTGAAAACCCCTATTTTTAAGGATGAGAAACGCTTGAAGGTGGGATTGTCCTTGAAACAGCCCCTTTTTAAGGATGAGGGGTGGAAGGGATGAGGGGATTCAAGGAGGGAGGGCAACTGATTGATTGTTATGATAATAATATAGATTATGAATAAGGATATTATAAAGAAGATTCTGGTATATGCAGGCATTGTCCTGCTGTTTGCTGTTCTGGCTTACGGCTTCGTTCCTCAGGTGCTTGAGGGAAAGATTGTGAACCAGAGCGATATTTCAGCATGGAAGGGAATGGCTAATGAGGCCATAACCCACAACAAGGCCAATCCGGATGATCCGACAGCGTGGACTGACTCGATGTTCGGAGGTATGCCTACAACTGCCTTCATCGATGATTTTGACGGAGACTGGACCAAGAAGATCTATGAGTTCCTTATGATGGGACGCAGGCCGGCAAGCTATCTTTTCGTGACGCTTCTCGGAGCCTTCCTTCTGATGCTTTCGCTCGGAACCGGCAAGGTCATAGCCATAGCTGCAGCTATCGCAGTGGCCTTCTGTTCATATAACATGCAGATCATCCAGGTGGGACATAATACCAAGATGCAGGCTATTGCCTTCTTCCCGTGGGTTCTCGCCGGAGTCATCTTTACCTATAAGTCCGCACTGAGATCTCTCGAAAATACAGACTGGAAACAGTGGCTGCCGAAAACAGTCCTGGGAGCGGTACTCTTTGCCCTGGCTCTCAGCATGCAGATCAAGGCCAACCACGTGCAGATAACCTATTATCTTGCTATCGTGATAGCAGTCTATGCCATCGGTCTGTTCATAACTCTCTGCAGGAACAAGAGAAATCTGCTCAAGCGCTTCTTTACTGCTTCAACCCTTCTCCTTGTGATCGGATGTGTCGGAATAGCAACAAATGCCAATAAGCTCAGTCCCACATATGAGTACACCCCATACACAATGCGAGGCGGTTCCGAGCTCTCGTCCGACAGCGATACGCACAATGACAGAGGACTCGATCTCGAGTATGCGACAGCATGGTCATATGGAATAGAGGAAATGCCTAATCTCCTGATTCCTGACTTCAACGGAGGCTCCTCTTCAGGTGCTCTCGACACTGATTCGGAAACAGGCAAGCTCCTCAAGAAGGTCGGTCAGCCTAATCTGCGTCAGACCCTCAAGCATATGCCTCTCTACTGGGGACCTCAGCCATTCACAGCCGGTCCAATGTATATGGGTGCAATATCCATATTCCTTTTTGTCCTTGGTCTGATTCTTTGCCGTGGTCGCGAGAAATGGTGGGTGCTTGCAGCTACAGTGATTGCCGTACTGCTTTCGTGGGGTAATCACTTCATGTGGTTTACGAGACTCTGGTTCGAGTATGCGCCGATGTATAATAAGTTCAGAACCGTGTCGATGGCTCTCATAGTACTTCAGGTGACCATCCCGATGCTCGGATTCTATGTGCTTGACAGAGTGCTCAAGGGAAAATATGAAATGAAGACCTTCCTTAAGGCCGGAGGCGTTGCGTGGGCTCTGACAGCAGGTTTCTGCTTGATTATGGCTCTTTTCCCAGGTATTGCCGGTTCATTCTCCGGAGCAGTCGATGCCGGTCAGCCGGATGTGCTTGTGGATGCTCTTGTGGCAGACAGACAGGCTTTGATGAAGGCCGATGCCGTCAGGTCTTTTGTTCTTATCACAATCTGTTTCGCCCTTATTCTCTGGGCAGTAAGAGGGGGCAAGGGCTATGTTTCGGTAGCGGACAGACAGTCTGGAATGAAGATGACAGCAGTAGGTGCGGCAATAGTTCTTATTGTGCTTTTCGACCTGTTCAGCGTGGGTAAGAGATATCTCAACAAGGAGCATTTCGTAACTCCGAAGGACTTTTCCGCAGCATATGAGCCGCGTCTTGTGGACGAAATCCTTTTCGAGGATGAGGATCCGGATTTCCGTGTACTTGACATCAGTGTGAATACTTTCAATGATGCTATCACAAGCTTCCATCACAAGACCATCGGTGGTTACAGTCCTGTCAAGATGCAGAGATACCAGGACTTGATAGACAAATATATAACCAAGGAAATCAAACAGCTGTATGGTGCTATAGGCAAGGCTGAAACTGTTCAGGAAGTTGAGGACATCCTCCCATATCTTAAGGTCGTTTCTGCTTTGAACGGTAAATATATCATCCTTGGAGGAGAGTATCCGCCGATTGCCAACTCCTATGCAATGGGCAATTGCTGGTTTGTGGATTCTGCAGTGGCGGCGTCAACTCCTGATGAGGAAATCGCTCTTCTGGACGGCACTGACCTGCATGCGGCAGCAATTATAGGTGATGATTTTTCTTGGGCCCGTCAGGCAGATGCTTTTGCTGCAAGGCAGGCAGACGAGTCAGAAAACTACCCTGAAAGAGGTCCGGGTTTCCGTCAGGATATGATTTACCTGAGTCATTATGCACCGAATGAGCTTCGCTATGAATTCAGCACAGCATCTGAGCGTGCGGCTGTTTTCAGTGAGATCTATTATCCTAAGGGGTGGAAGGCTTGGATCGAGCCTGCGGGAGCTTATGGTGAGGTGAAGAACGGTCATTATCAGCCTACTGCCGAGGCAGTTCCTGTAGAGCTTTTCCGTGCAGACTGGATTCTCAGAGGTGCCATAATTCCTGAAGGAGAGGGTCGGTTGATCATGCGTTTCGAGCCGGATTCATATCAGCTCGGTGAGAATATTTCCTGCGCAAGTTCGATTGCGCTGCTTGTGCTGCTCCTGCTGTCTGTAGCCGGGGTCTGCGTACGTCGCGAGAAGAAATAAAATACCGTCAAATTATTCGGAAATCGGTCGGAATTTGGTAAATTTGCGGGTTGCGTGTGCAAGGCAGCAGATGTATATTAAACCAAACGAAAATGGCAGAAAAGAAACCGACCGAAACCCCGATGATGAAGCAGTATTTCGCCTTTAAGGCGGAACATCCCGAGGCTGTTCTTCTTTTCAGGTGCGGCGACTTCTATGAAACATACGGAGATGATGCGCTTATTGCAAGCAAGGTTCTTGGAATCGTGCTTACAAAGCGTTCCAGCGCCACTCCGGGCGCAATTCCTATGGCGGGATTTCCCCATCATTCACTTGAAACCTATCTTCCGAGACTCGTACGTTCGGGCTACAAGGTCGCAGTGTGTGACCAGCTTGAGGATCCGAAGCTGACGAAGAACATCGTCAAGAGAGGAGTTACAGAACTTGTGACCCCGGGCGTTGCCTTCAATGAGCAGCTTCTCGAGCAGAAAGAGCATAACTATATTGCCGGACTCACATTCTTCAAGGATAAGTGCGGTGCAGCCTTCCTGGATGTTTCTACCGGTACGTTCCAGATTGCCGAGGGATCTCTCGATTATGTGGGAACCCTTCTCGGTTCGTTTTCTCCGAAGGAACTTCTTGTACCGAGGGGCTACGAAAAGGGAGTCAGGGAGCGTTATGGCGATAGTTTCTATATCTCTACCCTCGAAGAGTGGGCTTTCGTATATGAAAGTTCTGTAGAAAGACTCAAAAGACAGCTTAAGGTTGATTCTCTCAAGGGCTTTGCAATAGACGGCTTCCCTCTCGGAATCACATCAGCAGGTGCTCTTCTTGTCTATCTGGAGCAGACTCACCATAAGGAGCTCTCGAACATATGCTCCCTTTCCAGAATAGATGAAGGTTCTTTTGTATGGATGGACCGATTCACCTTCCGAAATCTCGAAATATTTGCTTCCACAGCAGGAAAAGAGGGAACATCCCTTGTGGAGATCATGGACAAGTGCTCTTCGCCTATGGGTGCGAGAATGCTTCGCAACTGGCTTGCGATGCCGGTGATGGATCTTGCAGAGCTTGAGAGCAGGTATGAGGTGGTGCAGTGCTTCGTAGATGACACCGACAGTCTTCAGCGTCTTCAGACGATGATAGGCGATATCGGAGATCTCGAGCGTATAATTTCAAGAGCCGCGGCGGGAAAGATTGCTCCTCGCGAGGTGATGCAGCTCAGAAGGGGTCTTGGCCAGACCAGACCTATCATGAATCTCTGTGGTGCGAAGAAAGTAGCCGCCCTCGACGATATGCTTTCTCGTATGGGAGATTGCGCCGGGCTTCTGGAATACCTCGGACGCACTATGCATCCCGAAACAGCAGCGGCTTTGGGTAAAGGTGATGTGATCGCTTCTGGTGTGAATGAGGAGCTGGATGAGCTTCGCAAGATTGCGCGCCACGGCAAGGACTATCTGCTGGAGGTTCAGCAGAGGGAGATAGAGCGTACAGGAATATCGTCCCTCAAGATCGGTTTCAATAACGTATTCGGATATTATCTTGAGGTCCGAAACACTCATAAGGATTCTGTTCCGGAGGAATGGATAAGAAAGCAGACGCTTGTAAGCGCAGAGCGTTATATC